>ENA-OPUE01000060-OPUE01000060.1-human-gut-metagenome-genome-assembly--contig:-NODE-60-length-90083-cov-12.249134_pt1 | contig 90083 bp, 73 predicted proteins | sample MGYA00241466_ERZ501924 | MGnify/ENA primary metagenome ERZ501924 (study PRJEB25962, sample SAMEA2042223) | human gut metagenome | biome: human gut; feature: human-associated habitat; material: faeces...
CTTTTACCACCAAGATAAAAATCAAAAATTAGTCTAAAGATTTCTGCCTGTTCCTCATTGATTACAAGATTACCATTTTCATCTTTATCATACCCATAACATTTCCTACGATAAAAACCTAAGCTACCGTTACTGGCTCTTTGTTTAATACCCCATTTTATATTAGCACTTTTGGTTTCATTCTCTGCTTGTATACAGGTTTCTATAGTAGATATTAAAAGTGCACTTCCAACAGTCAAAATATCCAGTTCTTCTTGTTTGAAAATAATTCTTACTTGTGACTCTCTTAAAGTGTTTATTGCATCAAGTACTTCAACAGTATCCCTTCCAAGACGACTGATATTCTTTACCACAACTATATCCGTAAGTCCGGTTTTACATTCTTCTATCATTTTATGAAACGCAGGACGAACAGAACCTTTTTTAGAGGATGCAATGTCTATGTGAATATCAAGGTTTTATTTGATTTTTCAGGCACATTTCGTGGCCTGATTTTCAGTTCAAAAATTCTCGAAAACCCTTATTTCAAGTCATTTTACACACTATTAATTATGTGTTTTAGTCAACAAAACCACGCACTCAACGTGTGATAGTTAGTTTATTCCACATAATTTATCGCCCCTAAAATTTCACTAATTTCCTACCTTTTCAGCAATTATAACCTATCAACTGCTGTTTTTTAATTAGTCTATTTATCAAGGTTTCTCAATCGAATAGATGCCTCAATAAATATATTCTTTTTCCAATTGCTCTGCACTAATTGCAATGAATGGTACTTCACTGATGTCTTCAACCCAATATGGCAAATAATAAACGGCTGCAGAAACATCAAATTTCTTCATTTGAGCGATAAATCCTTTTAATTGGTATTGGGATACCCCTCTTACTTCAAATCGTTCAGCATCTGGTAGATTACAGAGCATTTTACTGGCTATTGTTTTGGAATAAAACAACGGAACCGTTAATTTAGCCGTTTTGTATGCATAATATGTTCCTGTTGTTTCTCCATTATTCACTTCCATTAATGTCCAAAACGGTTGTCCTTTTGTATTTCTATTTGGAAGAAAAGCTTTTTGTATTACTCCCGCTAATAATTGTGGTATGCTTGGAAGTTGCTTTTCTGTTAGCAACGTAATTCCTTTTGATTTTGCAAAAATTTCTGCTCCTTCTTGATACCCATTTTTAGATACCATTACTCCCAAGAATTGCCCCATTCCCACATCTTCTATTTTACTTGCAAAATCCCTAACTTCTCCGATTGAGACTGGATTTTCCCAATCTTTACACTCTATCGCCACCTTACACTCTATATTCAAATGCTTAAATTGATAAAAAACATCAAACTCATTTGTAGCACCGCTTTTCCCTTGAATAGTAACATTTTTTGACACAATAACCTCGTCATAGTCATTCAAATTTAATAACCTTGAATACACATATTGAATATAGCTTTCTAAACTTGCTCCCGCTTTCATAATATCCTCCTTATAGTTTTGAACTATGTTTAGCAGCCTTTTTCCGACTGCCACTCTCATCTTTTATCACATTACTTCTCCAAGCTTTTTCAACCTGCACAGCCTCAAAAACTTCTTTTGAGATTAAAATCATCCTATCAACTCAACATACGAAATATCTATTCCGTCTACACAACCCGCCTAATATCCATATCGTCCACTCAACTATTCGCACGGATATGTTCCCAAACATAGATTTTTACAATGATTTCCCTATTTTTAGTATCAGCTAAAAATATGCCTGATTTACGGAAAACCCTTGTTTTCTACACTTTTTCAGCCGCCTATTTCTCAACCCGTGACATCAATACTACGGACTCCACATGCCCGCTATGTCCGAACTGATCCACAGCACACACCTTCTCTACCTCATATCCCGCTGCCACCAGCACCTTCACATCCCTTGCGAGGGTAGCCGGATCACAGCTCACATACACAATTTTCTTCGGTGCCATCGTGATCATGGTGTTAAGTGCAACCTCGTCACAGCCCTTGCGCGGCGGATCGACCACGATCACATCTGCGTACACGCCGTATTTCTTATACTGTTCCGGTAGCACTTCCTCTGCCTTGCCAACGAAGAATTCCACGTTATCAAAGCCGTTCATCTTTGCATTCTTCCTGGCATCATCAATTGCTTCCGGTATGATCTCAACACCCATTACTTTCTTTGCCTTCTGCGCTAAGAATAAGGAAATGGTTCCAATACCGCAATAGAGGTCCCATACCGTTTCATCACCATGCAGATCGGCATACTCCAACGCTTTACGATACAATTTCTCTGTTTGTTCCGGGTTCACCTGATAAAATGACAGCGGATTGATCTGGTATTTGACATTGCCAATATAATCGGTGATCGTATCCCTTCCCCAGATAGTCCGGCAACGTGTACCGAGAATCCGGTTCGTCTTATCCTGATTCACATTAAGCGAAATGCTTGTCATACCCGGAATATCCTTCAGACAATCCACCAATTCCTGTTCTACATTTACATACTTTCCACCATTCTTAGACGAAAGCTGTCCGATCAGTTCCGTACCATTGATGATCACACAAACCATAATCTCTCCGGTTTTCTTTCCCACTCTCGTCAATATATGGCGTACCAGACCATTGTGATGTTCCTCCTCATACGGTTCTACCTGATACCGTTCCATAAAAGCACGAAATCTCCGAATAATCTCATCATTGACCGGAGCCTGGAGATAACAGACATCCGTATCGATTACATGATGCGTACGACCGGCATAGAATCCAATCACGGTATGTCCGTCCTTATCCTTCCTTACCGGAAACTGCGCTTTATTCCGATATCTAATAGCCGGAAAACTTTCCTTTACCCTATATATCTTCTCATCACCCAATATATTATTCTCTTGCCCGTCAGTCTCTTTGCACAGATCATCTCCACTTTCATTGAAACAGACACTACCCATCCCAATGATCGGTTCCATCTTACTTTCCACATCCGCAATTCCACCAATCCGTTTCAGGCAGTTCAGCACTTTGCTCTGCTTCCATTCCAATTGTTTCTCATAGCGAATCTGCATAATGGAACAGCCACCACACTGTCTTGCATGCGGGCAGATCGGTTCCACACGGTCAACAGACGGAATCAGAATCTCCATCAGTCTGCCATACGCATAATTCTTCTTTGCCTTGATGATCCTGATCCTTGCCACATCTCCCGGCACCGCGTCCTTCACAAATACCGCCATGCCATCAATGTGACCAATCCCCTCACCTTCATTTCCAATGTCCTCTATTGTAATCTCATACTCCTGATTCTTCTCTAAACTCATATCTCATACCACGCAATCATATTATAGTGTTGGAACAAAAAATCCTGCCACAGTTTACTACATTGCTATACATTTTTGCAGCCCTGCAAGCACTCGCAATTCCATGTATTTACAATACCACAAAGCCCTTTAATAATAAAGCACGATTTCTATCCCGATTATTTGTTATCTGTTTTACAACACAATAGAATATTTGTAGACATTATCCGACAAAAATTATATAATTATTGTACATGTAACTTATAGAACCTGTATAAATGACCGTGCATTTGCTTATCAAGTACGATATAATGATAACAATTCACTTGCTTGCAAGGGTGAATTGTTAAATGTGATCATGAGCGATGCTCATGATATAACGATCATTTTACAGAATACCATTTTAAAAGGAGAAGATTTATGGGATTAATTAAAGCAATTTCCGGTGCCATCCGTGGCGTAACCGCTGACCAGTGGAAAGAGTATTTCTACTGCGATTCCCTTGACACCGATGTATTAGTAACCAAAGGACACAGACGGACCAACAGCAAGTTTGGCTCCGGCAACAAAGGCAATGACAATATCATTACCAACGGTTCTGTTGTTGCGGTAAATGAAGGTCAGTGTATGATTATCGTAGATCAGGGTAAGGTCGTAGAGTTCTGTGCCGAAGCCGGCGAATTCTTATATGATACTTCATCTGAACCAAGTTTATTGTTTGGTGATCTCGGTGACAATGTTTCAAAGACATTTGCTCAGATTGGTAAGCGCTTTACCTTTGGCGGTGATACCGGAAAAGATCAGCGTGTATACTTCTTCAACACGAAAGAGATCATGGGCAACAAATATGGAACTGCCAATCCGGTTCCTTTCCGTGTAGTGGATACAAACATTGGATTGGACGTTGACATTTCTGTTCGTTGTAATGGTGAGTATTCTTACCAGATCTTCGATCCGATCCTGTTCTATACCAACGTATGTGGTAATGTAACCGATGAATATACAAGAGATCAGATTGACAGCCAGTTAAAGACCGAGTTGATGACTGCTCTGCAGCCTGCATTTGCACAGATCTCTGCTATGGGAATCCGTTACAGTGCAATTCCTGCCCACACCATGGAAGTGGCAGATGCACTGAACAAAGAACTTTCTGAGAAATGGGGACAGTTAAGAGGTATCCGTGTTGTATCCTTTGGTGTGAATACGATCAAGGCTTCCGAAGAGGATGAGCAAATGATCAAGGATCTTCAGAAGACCGCTGTTCTCCGTAATCCAAATATGGCAGCTGCTACCTTAGTCGGTGCTCAGGCAGAGGCAATGAAATCCGCTGCTTCCAATACTTCTACCGGACCTATGATGGCATTTGCCGGTATGAACATGGCAAATATGGCAGGCGGCATGGATGCAAACTCTCTGTTCGCTATGGGACAGCAGCAGAATAACACTCCACCTACCACGCCGGCTCCTGAAGCTCCTAGTCCGGCACCAAGTGCTCCGGCAGCAGACTCCTGGACCTGTTCCTGTGGAACCGTGAACACAAGCAAATTCTGTTCCAACTGTGGTTCTCCAAAGCCTGCACCTGTTGAAGGCTGGACTTGTTCCTGTGGCGCCGTGAACCAGGGCAAATTCTGTTCAGAATGTGGTGCCAAGAAGCCTGCCGGTGCTCCGCTATATCGCTGCGATAAATGCGGTTGGCAGCCGGAAGATCCAACTCATCCACCAAAATTCTGTCCGGAGTGTGGTGATGTATTTGACGATAATGATATCCAGTAATCATTTGATTGGATACAATATCAGCACACTGCAATAGAAATTTCAACTATTAGACAACTATAACAGAACAGGGTAATTATGCCACACCAACCGTTACATAATTACCCTGTATCTTTATTCAGCCATAATTTCATATATATGTCTATGACACCGGGTTCAGCCCCTTTGCACAGGCATATTATATACAACATAACAGGAGGAGAATATGGACGATTTTAATGATATGAACATTGTGGACACCAAAGAAGAAACCGACAAAAAATGTCCTCAATGTGGTGGTGTAATGGACTTTGATCCAGCCAGCGGCAGATTAAAATGCCCTTATTGTGAATATACAGAAGAGATCAAGGTAAAACGGGAATTACCTGTCAAAGCAGAAGAATTAGATTTTCTATCTGCCACAAAGACCGCAAATAAAGATTGGGGAGTAGCAACCAAAACCGTGCTCTGTAAAGCATGTGGGGCAGAGTCCATCTATGATGCCATGCAGACCGCTGCAGTCTGCCCTTTCTGCGGTTCCAATCAGGTTATGGAAGCAAATGAGCAGGACACCATCGCTCCGGGAGGCGTTGTCCCATTTTCCATCAGTGATAAAGAAGCATCCGAATTATTTAAAAAATGGATCAAACGCAGATGGTTCTGTCCAAAGCTTGCCAAAGACAGTGCCAAACCAAAACGGTTTAACGGCATTTATCTCCCATACTGGACCTTTGACAGCAATACCTTTTCTTCTTATCAGGGAGAATACGGTATCAATCATACCCGTAAAGACCGTGACGGTAACACACATACAGAAACAACCTGGCATCGCACTTCCGGAACACATAGCGAATTCATCAACGATGAATTAGTGCTTGCTTCTTCCAAGCACGATATGTCAATGCTCCGCAAGTTAGAGCCATTCGACACAGAGAACAATAAAGCATATAAGCCGGAATACATTGCCGGTTTTGTTGCAGAACGATATTCATTAGGATTAAAGGATGCCTGGAAACAAGCCGTGGCGTTAATGAAAGAACGTCTCACACGTCATGTGTCAGACAATATCCGGACACAGCATCATGCAGACACAACCCGTAACGTTCGTTTGTCTACGGATTTCAAAGATATTACATACAAGTATCTGTTGTTGCCAATCTGGGTATCCAATTTTAAATACAACGACAAGGTATATCAATTCATGGTAAACGGACAGACCGGTAAGGTTGCAGGCAAAACTCCACTTTCTATTCCAAAGATAATAATCACGGTTGTTGCGATCGTTGCGATCATTGCCTTGCTATACTATCTTGGCGTATGGAACTAATCACAATTTTGCAACCATTATACTGCTCTGATAGGATGATCAGGGCAGTTTTTCAAAGGAGAGATCATGGAACATTTACCAACTATTATCATGTTAATTCTAATCCTGGCAATCATTGGTGCTGCATATTATCTTGTCTATCGGGTCAAACACAAAGCAGAAGAACTGTCACGCACCCTGTTTGGCACATCGGATATTACAAAAGCGGCGTCACAAATGAAACAGGAATATGCCACCACACCCAAATCCGTTTCCGCAATGACATCTCTGTTGCTGCCTAAGATTGTCGCCGATTTTCCTGATTTTCAGTATAACGAAATGAAAGATCGTGCCGAAAATGTACTTACATCTTATCTGCATGCGATCACTGAACGCAATCCCGCTCGATTGACTGACGGAACCACAGAACTCAAACAGCAATTAGAAAACCATACAGAAATGCTGTTTGCCAACGGACAACATGAACGATATGACCAGATACACATTCATCGTACAGAGATCAATCAATATCGTACGACCGCCGGAAGATGTATTATTACCTTCCAGACAGCATTAGAATGTTATCATACAATTACAGACTCAAACGGCAACATCACGGAAGGTTCTTCCGAATACAAATACCAGACCAAATTCAATACCGATCTGATCTATATCCAGGATCGTAATCTGGTAGAAAACGAATTAGATCATGCATTAGGACTGAATTGCCCAAACTGTGGTGCTCCAATATCCTCATTAGGGGCAAAGGTATGCGAATATTGCGGTACCGCAATTGTAGAACTGAATATCCATGCATGGAGCTTCAGTCATATTGAAGAATTATATTAGAACTAAGAATGAGCAGGTAATAACCCGCTCATTCTTTTTGTGCCCACACGGAATTTCAAAACAATTATCTTCTACTCTGCACAAGTAAAAAAGCGGTTGCATAAGCAACCGCTTTTTTGGGGAAAGCAAGAGATTAATCTAAAATCTTCTGCTCTGTTTCTTTATCAAAGATATGAATCTTGCTTAAGTCAAATGCTAACTGTACTGTATCACCAGGTCTAGCTGTTGTACGAGCATTAACTCTTGCAGTAATATCGAACTGATCAATTGTGAAGTATAAGTAAACTTCAGCACCTAACATCTCGTAGATAGTAATTCTTGCATCAATGATACTCTCTGGAGATGACTCAAGGAATAACTGCTCATCATGGATATCTTCCGGACGAATACCTAATACAACTTCCTTGTCAATGTAGTTCTGCTCAACTAAGATCTGTGCCTTTGAATCAGGAATCTTGATTGAATGAGAACCAAACATCAATAATACATCTGCACCAGACTTAACAACCTTACACTCGATGAAGTTCATTGGTGGCATACCCATGAATCCTGCTACGAATAAGTTGGTTGGCTTGTCATATAAGTTCTGAGGAGTATCAACCTGCTGAATGATACCATCCTTCATAACTACGATTCTTGTACCAAGTGTCATAGCCTCTGTCTGGTCATGTGTTACGTAAATGATAGTTGTCTGGAGTCTCTGATGAAGCTTTGAGATCTCAACACGCATCTGTACACGAAGCTTAGCATCAAGGTTTGAAAGAGGCTCGTCCATAAGGAATACCTTTGGCTCACGGACAATTGCACGTCCCATAGCAACTCGCTGTCTCTGTCCGCCTGATAAAGCCTTTGGCTTTCTGTCAAGAAGATGCTCGATATCAAGAATCTTAGCTGCCTCATGTACAGCCTTGTCGATCTTCTCCTTTGGAACCTTTCTTAACTTAAGTCCAAATGCCATGTTATCATATACTGACATATGTGGGTACAGAGCGTAGTTCTGGAATACCATCGCAATATCTCTGTCCTTTGGCTCTACATCGTTTACGAGCTTGTCGCCGATCCATAACTCACCTGAGCTGATATCCTCAAGTCCTGCTATCATTCTAAGAGTTGTTGACTTTCCACATCCTGATGGTCCAACAAAGATGATGAACTCCTTGTCTTCGATCTCAAGGTTGAAGTCCTTAACTGCGTTGAATCCGTTAGGATATACCTTGTAAATGTTCTTAAGTGATAAACTTGCCATTTGAAATTACCTCCGTAGTGTATATAATCTTGTTTTTGTTCACCCTAAAAACTATTGTTATTCTACATCATTGGCATTTTTCATTCTATGTGATTATTGCTCAAAAAAATTTTTAAACTTTTGTCTAAATTGTATACGTGCACAAATTTTGCAACATTTTGACGATTTTCGAACCGTTTTCCCTTGGTTTAAACTTCCTTTTTTGTGAAACCTTCACCATACCCATTTATGTCAATAGGGTTTTTCGTCACGTTTTCGGTATATTTTATTACTTTTGCCTATTGTTTTTACTCATATATATACTTGACAAACCAGAAAAATGTAGAACAGTCGGCAAAATCTGTAACATTTTGTACTACAGTAAAAAAACTCTGCTGATATCGGCGTTTTCTATTCCGATATCAGCAGAGTTTTCTATATATTTTCTACATATTCTTCTATATCTAGTTGTTGGCTGCGTTGTCCACACCTATTACTACGACAATGTCTGCACCTGAAATGTCAACATCTGAAGCAACAGATGAGTCAATATCTGATCTGTCAGCCGTTGCCGCTCCACCCAGAAGGCTTACAAGTCCGCTCACATCATATGAATCTGATGTGTAGATAACTGTTGTTGACTGATCTCCGTTGTCATATGTTCCTATATCTACTGATGTGTATCCATCCGCTGTGAGTGTTGTCTGCCATGTAGCTGCCACACCTGACACGCCTGATGCGTTGAGCACTACTACTTTTGCATCCTTGCCATTTCCTGCATTTGCATCCTCTGTTGAAGCGTCCTGTGAGCTGTCATCCGCTGATGTGTCTGAGCTGTCTGCAGCATCGCCTGAACCTCCAAATGTAGGATCTGACGGATCTGACTCCTCAGTCACGATGCTTGTCTTATTGCCCGTGTCCGATGCGTCTGATTTCTTGCTCTTGCTGACGGTTCGTGCAAGCAGTACGAGCATGACAACTATAGCCACTGCAAGTATGATAACCGCTGCTCTGAGCATTGTATCTAAGAATAATTTCATTACTTTCTTACCCATTATATAGCCTCCATCTCAATATAAATGTATATTCTCATTTGTTAACAAAAACAACTAGAGTATACCAAAGTGCTTTTTTATTTTCAACATTTAATTCGCATGATATACTAGAATTAAATTTTTGTTCACAAATAGCGGAGGTACAGATTTGAAAACAGCGATAATAATTGGCGCCTCGACAGGCATCGGAAGAGCGACAGCACTGGCGCTTTCAAGCAAATATAACAGCATATCTATCACTTCATTCAAACACAAAGAAGAGCTTCTCTCTCTGAGAGACGAACTTATGGCAAAAGGCTGCATCTGTTACTGTGAGACCGGAGACGCCGGGGATATGGAATTTATGGAGAAGTTTATACAAAATACCATAGATCATCTCGGCAGCGACATCGATCTCCTCATCAACAATGCCGGCATATCTTATGTGGGGCTTATAAACGATATGACCGCACAGGATTTTGACAGAACCATGAAGTCAAATGTGTACTCGGTTTTCAATAGCTGCCGACTCGTGGTTCCTCACATGATCCAGCACCACAAAGGACACATAATCAATATCTCATCCGTGTGGGGAAATGTCGGTGCGTCGTGTGAGGTCGCATATTCAGCCTCCAAGGGTGCTGTAAATTCCTTCTCAAAGGCTCTTGGAAAAGAGCTTGCTCCAAGCGGTATAACTGTCAACGCCATAGCATTTGGCGCAATTGACACCTCCATGAACGGTCATCTGTCACCGGAGGAACGCCAGATGCTGGAGGATGAAATACCTGCAGGAAGAATGGCCATACCTTCTGAAGCGGCAGATTTCATTGTGCACATTGCCGAGTGTGGAGAATACCTGAATGGTCAGGTGATCACATTTGATGGCGCATGGCAATAGGTGCTTTTCATCAAATTTTACAACAGTATAGGCAATTTCGTCCAAATTTCTATTGCTTAATTGTATATATTGCATTAGAATATTTTATATATGTTATAGAATCGGGGTTATAAAATGGGATTTGGATTTGGGAAAAAGAAGAAAAATATTTCATCGGACACAACTCCCGCCGCCGCAGATATCAAGACTACTCTTGACGAGGACGGCAATGTGGAGATTGTTTCCAAAAACTTCAAGATGAAGCCGACACAAAAGCTGGCGGAGCAACCATCCAGTGAAGGGGACACTTGGATCTGCTGGGGATGCGGACAGCCTACGGATCAGGATATCTGTCCTGTCTGCGGTAAGAAACGCACAAAGTAACAACACACACACACAAGGGGCTGTGAAAAAACTCGATTGAGTTTTTTCGCAGCCCTTTTTTACTTTATTGCAATGCAGTCACTGCGCATCGCTTACATTTATTTTCTCTACACTCTGCTAAAATGTGATTCCAAGAGCATTTATTATGAGTCCCCACGCAAGTCCTGCAGCATACAGCACCACTGCTATCCTTATATTCTCCACAGGTCTATGCCTGTTCATCCTAAAGAGCACCACAAGTCCTACTCCTGCACTCACCAGAAGTCCTGACATCATAGCACCCGCGCTGAGTATTCCCTGAAGATACAGCTCGGTTATTATGACTGATGCCGCACAGTTAGGAATAAGACCCACCAACGCTGCTGCCGCCTCTCCAAGCACAGGCACATCATTGAATATGCGGGCTATGGATTCCTCTCCTACAGCCTCTATGATCACATTTATCACAAGTGAGAATATAAATATAAATATCGCAATCTTTGCAGTGTGCACCAGAGCAGATCTGAATATTCCACCCTCGCAGTCGCAGTGTTCCTGTTCGCACACCTCATGGATATTCTTCTCTCCCAAATGTCCGTGGTCGTGACTGTGCTCATGGACATAGTCATGCACATGTCCCTTTCCTTTCTTCTCAGCAGCATCCTTATACACTATATTCTGTGTGTGTATGGAGCTTTCTGCCGCTTTTGCAGTGTCACTGTGCACATGTCCGCCATGGTGTTCGTGTTCATCATGTCCGCCATGTCTGTGGACTGGATCTATCTTCTTTACCTGGACCGGCTTTCTCAGTCTGTCCAGCACAAATCCTACTATATAGCCTGTTATTACGGCTATGACCGCCTTTGTCGCAAGAATCTTCACTATTGTCCCCGCGCTTATCGCGTCATTTGACAGCATGATCGGCAGCATCTCGTCCGAGGTTGACATGAACACGGCTATGAGCACGCCCGCCCCTATCACGCCTCCGCTGTACAGGTTGGATGCCATAAGTGAAAATCCGCACTGTGGCACTATTCCCAGCACTCCGCCAATCAATGGCCCAAGCTTCTCTGCCTTTCCAAGCACATGTGCCTGTCGGCCTGCAGTTTTTCTCTCAAGCCACTCCATGACCACATAGGTGATGAGCAGAAACGGGATGAGCTTCACCGTATCAAACAGTGCATCCTTAAATGAATCTATAAGCAATTCCTTCATATTATAAAACACTCCTTCTCAGATCAGCACTCGTAGATATTGTACCCACAATTGTCCTGACTGAATCCAAAATACTCCTCGTTGGTCATATCCATGAAATAGCTGCATATCACCCTGCATATTCCGTTATGGCAGACAAACAGTACCGACGAATCCGGATAGGTCTCGCGGGTTTCAATTATCAGATCGTACGTTCTCCTGGCAATATCCATCATGGATTCTCCACCAGGATATCTGTATGCGAACATTCTTTTATTGTTCAGGAAATCCCTGTCGTCCCTCTGGACACCCTCATACACACCGTAATCCTGTTCTATAAGCCTTTCATCCGTAAGTACCGGCAAATGCTTTCTCTCCGCCACCGCTCGTGCTGTCTCCTGTGCCCTGGAGAGCGGCGATGCTATTATCACGTCAATAGAGCAGCTATCCAATCTCTCTGCAAGGAGCTGTGCCTGCTGAAGTCCTTTATCTGTAAGAGGGGAATCTGTCCTGCCACAGACCTTATTAAGTCTGTTCCATTCCGTCTCTCCGTGTCTTGCAACATATAACTTCATATGTTTTCTCCTTCCAGTCATATTGAATATCTGCTCTTTCTCCCAACTGTGTATTAACTACAAAAATCTCATGTCTTTATAATATTAAGCATTTTTGCAAATTAATCAACTGTTTTCGGCTATTAAAGCGTCTGGAATTATCTTCTATATGCTCATGCTGTATGAGCTCGAACTATTGTCTTTGTTCTGTGAACTGCCATTTGCGCTGTCATTCTGCCCATTATCTGAATCACCATCCGGTCTCTGCATATTTCCATCATCTGAATTGCCACCTGGTCTCTGCATATTTCCATCATCTGAGTTGCCGCCCGGTCTCTGCATTCCGCCATTATCTAAATTGCCGCCCGGTCTCTGCATTCCGCCTGAGCCCTCGCTGTATGTAATATCATCCAGTGTAAATGTACTGCTCTGGTCTCCAACAGTCAGAGTGTAGGTCCCACCCTGTTTCATATCTGATGTACTGATGACAACCGAGTTAAATTTCTTGTCTGCCTTGTAGCTGAGCACTTCTTTGCCATCGGAATCGGTGAGTGTGATCGTCTCTCCGGCGTCAACCCACTCATCAAAGTTAACAAGAGCCGAGCACTGTGTGGACTCATCTCCAAATCCCTGAGCCATACCGGAACCACCCACAGCCACGATCTCACCGCCTGTTATCGCCGCACAGATTCCGTAGTCCATCGCGCCATTGCCATTGTCCGACGGGCCGAGTACATATACGCTGCCTCCTGTAATTCCAATGCAGCCATTGGAATCTATTCCATCACCGTTGGCATTTATATTTATCGTTCCTCCTGTTATAAGAATATATGCATCATTGTCGGCATCCATGTCCACTCCGCCCATACCTGGGCCGTCTCCAAAACCATCATGGTTGTCTCCCGAGCCTGAGCTGCCTCCAGCTGCATTGAAGCCGTCATCACTGGATATCACATCTATATCACCGCCAGTCACAAGGATCTTATACCCCTCTACCCCCTCACAACTCTTAGATACATCTATATCTCCACCAGTTATTATCAGAAGTCCCTCCGCATGGAGCGCGTCATCCCCAACCGATATGTTGATGTCTCCGCCTTCTATATATACATATCCATCCTGCTGGTCGTCATTTCCCGCATGTATACCATCCTCATCACAGCTCAGGTTAAATGTTCCATCCGCAATTCTCACGCTATCCTTGCCATTCAGGCAGTGATCCTGACTGTATATGGTATAAGTGCCGCCTGTAACCACCAGGTCATCCTTGGACACGATTCCATGTCCCGTAGTGTCTTTGACCGTCAGGCTTCCGGTGCCGTTAAGTGTAAGGTCGCATTTGGCAAATATCACAGCGTCCACATTGTTGTCATCCGTCTGGACGTAGTCTCCGGATACCGTAAGACTGTTCCCTGCCCCTTCCGCCAACGTAACAAACACCTTGTCAGCGTTCTTTGCATATATAGCCGCATAGTCCGCAGCCGTGATCGATACTCCGTCAAGTACAAGTTGAACCTTATCATCATCGCCCGCATCCACCACGATGGTGCCGTCTGTGAGTGTCCCTGACAGAACGTATACACCTGCCGCTTTGATAGTCACCACTCCATCCTCGATTTGAACATTTGAACTATTACATGCGGCTGTCTTTCCCGATAATGTTATCTTTACAGCCTCGCTCTCATCATAGGTTCCCGCCAGATCCCGCTTCGTGAACATATCTGTTATATCTATAGCCGCATCGCTCATGGCTTCATCTATAGCCGCCTGCATTTCCTCCACAGTCATCTCTGTCTTTACACTGGTATTCTCTGCATCCGCACTGCCATTTGGGCTTTCTTTATCAGCGTCAGTCTCTGTGCTCACATCACTTGTCACCTCAGTATCTGAAGTCGAGCTTGTGCTCTGGCTGGTTGAACATCCGGCAAGCATTGCCATGCACATGGCCGCTGTCAACCCTATAGCCAGACATTTGCGGATTCCCGCTATATGTCTCATATATTTATTCTTCCTCATACGATCATCTCCTTACTAAGTATCTGCCTTATCAACTGACTTCTACAATGTCATGTCCCCCGAATCCACCTGTGCCAGCATGATCTCAAGGTTGCCATTTCTCACTCTGAGCTTATCTATCATATCCTTCTGATTTGTGTGCTTCTTAAGCTTCACCACATATGTAAGCTTGAACAGGCTTCCCATGTTGGTCGTCTTCACATTTATCAGTCTGTAACTGTCTGTACAGTCGGCAAGTATCTCATCAAATGCCTCTGTATAGTCGAGATTTTCAGGCACGGTGATCTTCAGGGCTCTCTCTTCATCCCTTCCGCCGCCAAATCCAGTAAGGCTGCAAATGAACATCGCTCCGCCTAGTATGGCGGCAAATAATACTGCATATCCTATAAATCCCATTCCGGTCACAAGTCCAGCTCCCATCGCAAGGAATATGGCGCATATCTCCTTTGCCGAACCTGGAACCGATCTGAACCTTACAAGGCTGAATGCACCTGCCACAGCAACACCCGCGCCAACATTGCCATTTACCATCATGATCACCACGCACACAACCGCAGGTATAAGTGCCAATGTCACCAGAAAACTCTGGGTGTATTTACTTCTGAATGCGTAAACCAACGCAAGGAATACTCCTATTATAAGGGATACCGCTATGCAGATCAGAAACTCCTGCACTGATATCGTTGTCGCCGTTCCAAATATACTGTCAAATAATCCTGTCATCTTCTATCTCCTCCTGTCTATGTTTGCCACTTTATCATTTACATAATTCGTCTTTTTTAGTTTCTGGCTTTAAATGTATATGATCCACTTATGTCAGCCTACCATCTGTTTATACGCCTCTCCATACTTTGAAAATGACGTCTTGTATGCTCCATACTTTGTCAGCAGATGTGACAGCCACAGCGGGAACCCGCCTGACATCTTGATCTCCATCAACACCTTATATTCTGGTATGACCTTGTGCCCATATGGTTCTTTCTGAAGTGTCAGATCGTCATTCTGCCACAGTATATTGTAATCAAACGTGATCCTGAGCTCCGGATCATCTATTCCTTTGTAGGAATCTCTCTCATACGAGAGAACCACCGCAGGCTCCAGATCCTTGTACACCTGCATGAAGTAATCTATCTCCCTTCCTATCTGACAATCCTCGTGCAGCGGCTGGCCGCCCACCAGATAATCCATGGCCTCCTGTTCAGGCACCTCCAGCCTCCTTTTGTACACAACAGATTTGTATTTCTTCTTGAGCTCGATAAAAACCTCTGAATCGTCATCCGGGACTCCATAGCTTCTGAGCCTGAGCTTCTCTTTGTAAACCGGCTTTTCTATGGAGTCTCTGATGAGCCTGTGGGAAGGAGTGTCAAAATATATGTTAATGATCTGGCTATGCGCAAACCTGTCCGGCTGCATATACCTTATCATTTCGCTCATTATCTGCTCGTACTGTTCTCTATCTAACATGTACTTAAGTTCATATCTTTTAAACGTGTTGTCTGCCATAAGCATCATCCTTTCTTGTCTTATCTCCTCTTGATGATGCTATAATAGCCTGTAAAACTTAAACGAACTTTAAATATAAAAAATTGTCTTCGGTGACTCCTGTTGGTGTGTATTCTCTACGTTGTATATACAATCGGTAGTGCCGGCGACCGAACTTTGACGCTTCTGTGCCGCCGCAGAGAGCTAGGCGCCCTTATCGTGCTTGGCGCGGCGTGCACGATGGAAGCAAAGTCAAAGTGAGGGTAGACATATACAACATAGAGATTACACCAACAGGAGTCACCGAAGACAACTGCAACGCAAAAACGCCCATCTGCGGATCACTCCACAGATGGACGTCTATAGTCTTATATTATAATCTTATGTCTAGTTGATTTGAAGATGTGGCTCTCGTCAAATGCTTATGATTAGCAAACACCCTGAGCAAGCATAGCGTCAACAACCTTCTCGAAGCCGGCGATGTTAGCACCTGCAACATAGTCTGCGTTTCCGCCAACTGTCATGTCGTATCTCTTTGCTGCATCTGAGATGTTAGCGTAGATTGTCTCCATGATTCCCTTGAGCTTGCCATCAACTTCCTCGAATGTCCATGAAAGTCTCTCGCTGTTCTGGCTCATCTCAAGAGCTGATGTAGCAACACCACCTGCATTTGCAGCCTTACCACCAACGAAGAGAACACCATTCTCCTGAAGGTACTTAGTAGCCTCAAGAGTTGTAGGCATGTTAGCGCCCTCTGTTACTGAGATAACGCCGTTTGCAACAAGCATCTTAGCATCGTCAAGGTTAAGCTCGTTCTGTGTAGCACATGGAAGAGCAAGGTCACACTTGATTGACCATACGCCGTGATCATTTGCATCCTTCTTTACATGGTACTCAGCTGATGGTCTAGCAGCAGCATAAGCATCAAGACGTGCTCTCTTAACTTCCTTAACTTCCTTAAGAAGTGCAACATCGATTCCTTCTGGATCGTAGATCCAACCTGTAGAATCTGAACATGTAACACACTTAGCACCTAACTGATGTGCCTTCTGGATTGCGTAGATTGCAACATTACCAGCACCTGATACTGCACAAGTCTTGCCTGCGATATCAATGTCATGATCCTTTAACAGTGCGTTTGTAAGGTAAAGCAGTCCGTAACCAGTAGCCTCTGTACGAGCAAGTGATCCACCATATGTAAGTCCCTTACCTGTGAGAACTCCCTCGTATGATCCACGGATTCTCTTGAACTGACCGAACATGAAACCGATCTCTCTAGCGCCTGTTCCGATATCTCCAGCTGGAACATCGACATCAGCACCGATATACTTACAAAGCTCTGTCATGAAGCTCTGGCAGAATGCCATGATCTCTCTGTCTGACTTACCCTTAGGGTCGAAGTCTGAACCACCCTTACCGCCACCGATTGGAAGTGTTGTAAGTGAGTTCTTGAAAACCTGCTCGAAACCAAGGAACTTAATGATACCAAGGTTTACTGATGGGTGAAGTCTGAGACCTCCCTTGTATGGTCCAATGGCATTGTTGAACTGTACACGGAAACCTCTGTTGACCTGTACCTGTCCGTTGTCATCTACCCATGGTACTCTGAACATGAGCTGTCTATCTGGCTCTGTGATTCTCTCGAGGATAGCATTCTTTCTGTAAAGCTCCTCATTTGCCTCGATACAAGGTCTGAGTGAATCAAGAACCTCTGTTACTGCCTGTAAGAACTCAGGCTGATCTGCATTCTTCTTCTGTACTATCTCGAGTACTTCATCAACATATGACATAGTAAAAATCCTCCTAAACTGATTATATATCGTGACCTGTTAATTATTTTCTGACCACGCTCCCTATTATAGTATAGGAAATTAAGATTGTAAAGAAAAAACTTGTGAAATCTAAGTATTTTTTTGTTTTTGCTTAATTTTCCCCTGTTTTTATCAATTAAGCTTATTATTTATAAACATTCTTCTTGTTTTGGGGTATTTCCCGCTGAGTTAAACGTCTAAAGTCTTTTCGACACAGTTTTCACTTTTTACTTCTTCTCCTCATCGTGGTGAAGATCATTCTTCCAGTATCTGCATCTGTGCTTTACATTTGTGGAGAATACGATCTGAGTCTTTGTCTTGCCAAACCTCTGAAGTTCACCAACAAAATGATCAAGATCTGCTGTTGTCTTGAAACGTACCTCAATGAGCATTGAGTAATCTCCTGTCACACAGTTGCACTCCACAACATTTAACACGCTGTCTATATATGGATAGAACTCAGCCTTCTGCTCAGGTGAAACCTCCAGATTGATAAATGCCTTGATATAATGACCCATAGCCTCCGGGTTGAGCTTGGTCGTAAATCCCTCAAGCACGCCCTCGGCAAGCATCCTGTCTATTCTTGTTCCAACTGCTGTAGGTGACATGGACACCTCAGCACCTATATCCTTGAGTGATACACGTGCATTGTCCTGAAGCATGGCAAGTATCTTCTCATCCACCTCATCCAGTCTGTAGTATATCAGTTCTTTCTTTTCCATAAGATGTCTTCTCCTTCTCACTTTCTAAGGCAATTACAATATTATCCTACATAACCGCAATTGTCCTTTTCCCTATTCAAGCACCTTATCTCGTGGTGCAACTTGTGTTTCACAATCATATTAGCATATTTACTTAAGATTATAAATGTGTAGTGTCATTATATACCCTGCTCTGCGCAAATTACAACCTGATTTTTATGTATATTTACCGTTATACCCAACCTGGATTTTTACCCATAAGTTTTCGTCATTTTACGATATAATTATCCTCAAGCCAGTGCGCCACCCCATCCTCATCATTTGATGATATAACCGATGTGGCATACCTTTTTAGCTGTTCATCAGCATTTTGCACTGCGTAGCTTTCGTCAGCAAGTTCAAACATATCTATATCATTCCTGCCATCTCCAAAGGCAACCACCCTGTCGCATTCCAGAAGTTCCTGCAACTGTTTTATTGCATTTGCCTTAGATGCTGCAAACGGCATGATCTCCAGCCATTGTTCATCTGTATAAATGTCTTTCTGATATACACAGTGAAATTTATCCTTATACTTATCGTACAACGGTTTTAATTTTTCCGGACTGTCAATGCAGGTTATGTAGAAAATATCTCCCACTTTCAAGTTCTCTGCTGACTTTACGATATTTGTCCTGACATCCCCCTGCCTGCTGAGCAGGAATTTCTTCATACCATCTGTGCACAGCTCCGGAACATACGAAAATTTCTCCTTGCCATCTATCCGCGCATACACTATCGGAAATATCTGATTACCGAACAGATCGTCAAGCACTGATCCTACCGATTCATCAAAGTAATTTGCAGCAAGGACTTCACCGGTAACATTGTCTACGATAAACGCCCCATTGTATACGATCAGTGGAATTTCTGCCCGCAGTCCGCTTGTCACCTTCTTAGCTGTGATAAGGGAGCGCGCCGTGGCATAAGAGAATATCATTCCTCTATCTGTCAGATTATTGATTACACTGTTTGTATACTCGGATGTGGTCTCATCGCTGCGAAGAAGCGTACCGTCCAGATCTGATACATATAAAGTTTTCATGTTGTCACCCACCTATCACAATTTTTCTGCAATACATACTATATTTCTACAACTCACACATTTTCATACAACGTGCATTATTTCTTATAATGCTTTCGTTTTCCCACAATTCACTCGATTTCCTACTACCCACTAGATTTTCAATTTTCTACTACATACTAGTTTCCATAACACTCTATCTTCTGTACAGGATTTCCACATCGCCGTCCACGAATCCAGCGGCAACAGCCTCGTACTTCTTAAGTTTCTCAGCATATTTTCCTTCTGTGAGATACTTTCTGATCATCTCACAGGAAATATCAAGTATCTTCTCCCAGCCTACACCCTGCTGCCATTCGTACAGATCTTCCCCTGTCGTGAACTCCTCGTAACAATTCCAGTCCTCGTCCTCCTCGTCAAAATAAGTTGAACTTATCAACTGGATCGACCAATGCAAGTCCACCTCTTCATATATATTGAAGTTGATCGCCACCCCCGGCAGCGGCATATTCTCATCTAAAATTCTGTCTAACCATTTTGCAAATTCATCATACATAACTAATCCCCCGTATATAAAACAAAGCTGATGTGAAGTATTCTCTATACACATCAGCCTCGTTTTATGACTCTATATAATTATTACTTGTTGTTCTTGATGTACTCATCAATTCCCTTTGCACCAGCTCTACCAGCTTCCATTGCAAGGATAACTGTTGCAGCACCTGTTACGGCATCGCCACCGGCATATACGCCTTCCTTGGTTGTCTGTCCGTTTGCCTCTTCTGCAACGATACACTTCCACTTGTTTGTCTCAAGTCCCTCTGTTGTAGATGAGATAAGTGGGTTTGGTGAAGTTCCAAGTGACATGATTACTGTGTCAACGTCCATTGTGAACTCTGAATCTGGAATCACAACAGGTCTTCTTCTGCCTGATGCGTCTGGCTCACCGAGCTCCATCTTCACACACTTCATACCGCATACCCAGCCGTTCTCATCCTCAAGGATCTCTGTTGGGTTTGTGAGGAGATCAAATATGATTCCCTCTTCCTTAGCATGATGAACCTCCTCAACTCTGGCTGGGAGCTCCTCCTCTGAACGTCTGTATACGATATGCGTCTCAGCGCCAAGTCTGAGTGCTGTTCTTGCTGCATCCATAGCAACATTTCCACCACCGACAACGGCAACCTTCTTACCTCTCATGATAGGTGTATTTGAATTCTCGTCAAATGCCTTCATGAGGTTGCTTCTTGTGAGGTACTCATTTGCTGAGAATACGCCGTTGGCATTCTCGCCTGGGATACCCATGAACTTAGGAAGTCCTGCACCTGATCCGATGAACACTGCGTCAAATCCCTCATCCTCAAGGAGTGAGTCGATTGTGACTGACTTTCCTACTACTACATTTGTCTCTATCTTAACACCAAGTGACTTGATGTTCTCGATCTCCTTGGCAACTACCTTCTCCTTTGGAAGACGGAACTCTGGAATTCCGTATACGAGAACTCCGCCCGGCTGGTGAAGTGCCTCGAATATAGTTACATCGTAACCCATCTTTGCAAGATCTCCGGCTGCTGTCACACCTGAAGGGCCTGATCCGATGACTGCCACCTTGTGACCATTCATCTCCTTTGCAGGCTCTGGCTTGATTCCGTTCTCACGGGCCCAGTCAGCAACAAATCTCTCAAGCTTACCGATGGATATCGCCTCGCCCTTGATTCCTCTGATACACTTCTGCTCACACTGTGTCTCCTGTGGACATACACGGCCACATACAGCAGGAAGTGCTGATGACTCGCTGATGATCTTGAATGCCTCAGCGAAGTTGCCTTCCTTGACCTGAGCTATAAATCCAGGGATATTGATAGATACAGGACAGCCATTCATACATGGGGCGTTCTTACATCCTATACATCTTGAAGCCTCAGCCATAGCCTCCTCTTCATTATATCCGTAACAAACCTCTTCAAAATTCTTTGCACGTACCTGTGGCTCCTGCTCGCGAACCGGCACTCTCTTCCAAACATCTACTTCTATAGCCATTACTTGTCACCTCCACAGTTTCCACATCCGCCATGATGTGTATCGCCCTCTTTTGCTGCAAGGAATGCTCTGCCCTCTGCAGTCTTGTAGAGCTGCTGACGCTGCATAGCCTCCTCAAAGTTCACCTTGTGACCATCGAACTCTGGTCCGTCTACACACGCAAACTTAACCTCTCCGCCTACTGTTACACGGCAGGCACCACACATTCCTGTTCCGTCTACCATGATAGGGTTAAGGCTGACAACTGTAGGGATCTCAAGCTCCTTTGTGAGCTTACATACGAACTTCATCATGATCATAGGTCCGATGGCAACACATACATCATACTTGTTGCCAGCGTCTACAAGTTTCTGTATCTCATTTGTAACGACACCCTTGCTTCCATATGAACCGTCATCTGTTGTGATATACAGGTTGCCGGCTACCTTCTTCATCTTGTCCTCAAGAATGATGAGTGACTTGTTTCTTCCTCCGATGATGACATCAGCATCGATGCCCTGCTCATGGAGCCACTTTACCTGTGGGTATACAGGTGCTGTTCCAACACCACCTGCAACGAAGAGGATCTTCTTTTTCTTGAGTTCTTCTATATCCTCCTTGCAGAACTCTGATGGACATCCAAGTGGTCCAACGAAATCCGCAAATGAATCTCCAACCTTCTTATTCTTCATCATCTCTGTAGCAGCTCCAACTACCTGGAATACTATAGTGATGGTTCCGTCCTCTCTTGAGTAATCGCAGATAGTGAGAGGGATTCTCTCTCCATCCTCAGAACCTCTGACAATTACAAACTGTCCCGGAAGACATTTATTTGCAACTCGTGGTGCAACCACGTCCATGAGGTATATGGTCTCTGTCAACTGTTCAACCTTAGTAATCTTATACACTCTGTGCTCCGTCCTTTCCGACAGCCAAATTCTGACTGTTATGATCATTTTATTCTGTAAATGGGTGCAAACGCCCCTATTTATACACGTACGTACTTAATTTAGCAAAAAATATCAACAAAATCAAGGTATATGTAAAAATAGCACTGTTCTAAAAATGATCCTCAGGTGCAAAAAATCCCGCCAAAAGAGAAAATTTTCTCTCTGGCAGGGACTATTATATCTTACTTTATATTACTGTCTCTTCCTCTTCGCCTTGGCCTTGAGCGCTTCCTCTTTCCGTCTCTCGTTCTCCTGAATTATAAGCTTCTTCATTCCCTCCAGCTTTTTCTGGTTCAGCCTTATCTGCTCAAGCTCGCTCTCCGCTGCCTGCTGTGCCTCTTTGCTCTGGAAGGTGACAAACTTGTCAAATGCTCCCGGATAGGCAAATGTCTTTTCTACATTATTATAAGAAAATACAATTCTTATATGGCTTCCATCACATTCCATCACACTGCCTTCACCAAACTTCACATGGTTTACTTTTTCATTCTCAAACATTATTACATCCTCCTATCCATATTATTTCCATCTACAATACTGTTAAAACAAACTCACTAAAATTACGATATGATGCACCTGTCTGTTTCGATCTGCAAGGCTGACTCTGTTCACTATGTGTTCTTCCTGCTACTAATTATACTGTAACAAAAAAATCGGCACTTTTTCCAGTTAAAAATGCCGACTTTTTTTATTTTCGTGAAAATAGTCACTACGAGTCATGGTTTTTGTTCATTATTGATTTCTCAAACACATGAACCATACAAAAATGTACTCATATTTTTACCAAGCCATATTGTGCACTTTTATCTATCTTGCATTTGCTTTGAGAAGTTCCGCAACCTCCGTCTCTGTTGCAAGTGAGAGTGCCTTTGCTGCCAACTCATCTGCTTCAGCCTTCGACCACTTGGCTATCGTTCCTCTTGTCGCAAGGACTGAAGTGGCACTGACTGAAAACTCTCCCAGTCCAAATGATATGAGGAGAGGTATGAGCAACGGATCTGCTGCCGCCTCACCGCACATGCCTACCATGATGCCCGCTGCATTTGCCGCCTCGATGATATTCTTCATGGAGCGGAGAACTGCAGGATTGTAGGACGAGTACAGATACGCAACCTTTGCATTGCCTCTGTCGACCGCCATGGTGTACTGTGTCAGGTCATTTGTGCCTATACTGAAGAAGTCTGCCTCCTTTGCGAGCAGGTCTGCTATGAGACTTGCCGCAGGCGTTTCTATCATTGCACCGACCTGGATATCCTTATTGTATGCTATATTCTCTGCATCAAGCTCAGCCATGAGCTCCTTAACAAGAGCCTTCACGCTTCTGATCTCATCAACACATGTGACAAGCGGTACCATGATCTTGATATCGCCAAATGCACTTGCGCGGAGAAGTGCCCTCAGCTGTACTCTGTATGAATCTTTATTCCGCAGACAATATCTCACTGCTCTGAAACCTAAGAACGGATTGTCCTCTTTCTCAAGTCCAAGGTATGGGATATCCTTGTCACCACCCACATCAAGGGTTCTGATGATGACTTCTCTGCCCTCCATGGTCTCGGCAGCCGCCTTGTACGCCTGGAACTGCTCTTCCTCAGATGGGAGCTCCGATGCGCCCATGAACAGGAACTCTGTTCTGAAAAGGCCAACGCCCTCTCCATCACATGCAGCAACCTGCTTTGCATCCTCCGGATTACCGATATTGCCATACAAATGTACCTTTGCGCCATCAGCTGTGACTGTGTCTTTGCCTCTATATACCTCAAGAAGAGCCTTGTCACTTAAGTACTTCTCTCTCTTTGCCTGATATTCATCTACCTCTTCCTGGGACGGATCAAGTATGCAGATTCCATCGCATCCGTCAACTACTGCTGTCATTCCATCTGAAACCATGTCAACTATTCCATCCACGCTGAGTACCGCCGGTATCTCAAGTGCTCTCGCAAGAATAGCTGAGTGGGATGTCTTGCCGCCAACCGCAGTGATGATTCCTGCCACATTCTCCTTGACGATTCCTGCTGTCATGGAAGGGGTGAGATCCTCAGCCACAAGGATAGTTCCAGCTGGAACCTCTGATATGTTCATGTCCGGCGTGCCAGTAAGTATCTTGAGCATTCTCACCTTGATGTCGCCGATATCCGTTGCTCTCTGTCTTGTGAGCTCATCATCCGCCATCTGGAACATTCCGGCAAACATATCGCATGTGCTCTCAAATGCAGCCTCTGCACAGGTTCCGCTCATAATCGCGCCCTTTGTGATCTCATCCATCCCCGGATCTGTGAGGAGCAGTATGTGCCCCTCAAGGATCTCCGCATTGTGCTCTCCGACACTCTCCTTCATGGCCTCTGCCATGGCATGTGTCTTCTCTGTAAATGCTGCAACTGCATCGTCATATCTCTTAATCTCTGCATCTGTATCTGTGATTGTTCTGTTCTCATATTCCGGCTTTGCGTCAGATATGATCACAACCTTTCCAACGCCGTAGCCGGCTGAACCCGCGATTCCTTTATTCATAAGAAAACCTCCAATTATTCTCTATACAACAAATGGTACTCAATCTGAGTACCATTTGTCCGTAACATTTACTGAAGTCTGATATCAGATTTCACTTATCATTTCCCTGCTGCGACGTCAGAACATCTACATGTCCTACTCGCCGAATCCTGACTCGATGAGCTCAACTGCCTTTGCAAGAGCCTCCTTCTCGTCTGCACCGTCACACTCTACTGTAACCTCAGCACCACACTTGATGCATGCTGCGATGATGAGCATTACGCTCTTGGCATTGATCTTCTTGCCTGCTACATCGAGAGTTACTGCGCATGAGAACTTTGTCATCTCCTTTGCAAATACTCCTGCTGGTCTCATGTGAAGTCCCTGTTCATTTACCACTTTTACTGTCTGTGCTACCATAATTTCTTCTCCTTCTTTTACGGACGGACCACCGGTATTCATTATGAAGCTTTGGGCTAATGACACATCCTTTTCAGGGTCGCTCCCGCTTATTTCGACCTGCAGCGGTACTAAGGTGCCGCTTATCGCGCCACCTAAGGACCGGCGGTCTCAAATTCCCTTCAAAGGATGTGTCAGTATCCAGCAGCCAATCTATTCTGTGCGTGGTCCTGTCTCTTAATAAAATCTTATATTTGTGGAATTTCGTGAAATAATCCTGTTTCATTCTAACCATATGGTATCACAGCCAGATGACCTGCCATCTTTACTTGATCCATATTTTTATCAGATTTCTTTCGCAAACCCCAATTGTATAAATTATAACATTCTGTCGTTTTTTGTGCATTACTTTTGTGCATTTTTTACTCCTGCACGTTTCTCTTGATAAGACCGAGCATGATACATGTGATCACTGATCCTACAAGCCATGAGAAGATGTATGGTAACCAGTTGCCTACTGTTGCGAATACAAAGATTCCGCCGTGAGGTGCCATCAGTGTACATTTGAATGCTGCTGACATTCCACCTGCAACTGCTGCGCCTACGAGTGTACATGGTATTACGTGGAGTGGATCTGCAGCTGCAAATGGTATTGCACCCTCTGTGATGAATCCACATGACATTACAATATTTGATACTGTTGAGTTTCTCTCTGCCTTTGTGAACTTCTTAGGGAAGAAGATACATGCAAGAGCAATTCCAAGTGGAGGTACCATACCACCTACCATAACTGATGCCATTGAGATATAGCATGCCTGAACTGCTGGATCTGAGAGCTGTGCGCCGCCTGCGACAAGCTCTGACGCTGTTGCGAGAACCATTGTTCCGTATACATAAGCTGCCTTGTTTATAGGACCGCCCATGTCTATCGCCATCATACCGCCGAGGATGATTCCAAGTGGGATGAGAAGATTTTTATTTGCAAGGGCTGTCAGCATATCTGAAAGTCCTGTATTGATAAGTCCAATAATCGGATTGAGTACAAATATCATAAGTACTGCAACTATAAACATACCAACAAGTGGATATATAAGTGTTGGCTTGATTCCCTCCAGTGACTTAGGGAATTTGGAGCAGATCTTTCTAAGAAGAAGAACTACATATCCTGCAAGGAAACCTGCTGCGATACCGCCGAGGAAACCTGATACTGTATTTCCGCCGCCTTCTGCGACGAATCCAAACTTTGATATAAATGACTGGAAGCCGCCAAGGTTATCTCCTGCCCATACATAACCGGACAAGGCTGCATTTCCGGAAGATGCCAGGATACCGCCGAGGAAACCAACCGCAAGTCCAGGTCTGTCTGCTATAGACTCTGCTATAAATCCTGCAAGCACCGGAACCATCACGCCCATCGCCAGACCACCGGCATACTTGAAGAATGCTGAGAGCGGGGTCATGGAACCGAAGTTGGATCCACCTGTTGCACCAAATCCGCAAAGTGTATCTATAAGGAATGCAAGAGCTGTGAGGATACCACCGCCGATTACGAATGGGAGCATGTGTGATACTCCGTTCATAAGATGCTTGTATATTCTGCTTCCTACACTGCCATTTGCACTGCTTGACTCTTTTCTGCCACCCTCCTCGTGGTGAACAGGAACCTGACCATCCACGATCTTCTGTATGAGCTCCTCAGGCTTGTGTATTCCGTCTGCCACTCTTGTGAAAAGAACTGGCTTTCCATCAAATCTTGCTGTTTCAACACTCTTGTCAGCTGCAACTATGATACCATCACAGTTTGCGATCTCTTCATCAGTAAGTATATTTTTTGCTCCGCCTGAGCCATTTGTCTCAGCCTTTAAGGCATATCCCATCTTGGCGCCGGCCTTCTCAAGTGCCTCGGCTGCCATATATGTGTGAGCTATTCCTGTAGGACACGCTGTAACGGCAAGCACTCTAAAGCCTTTCTTCTCAGGAGCCTTCTCAACTGCCTTTTCCTCAGGCTTCTCTGCTGTCTCCTCTGGGAACTTTGCGTTCTCATACTTGTCAACGACTGCAAGGAATGCATCCTTGTCTGCTGCCTTCAGAAGCTCTGCTCTGAAGTCCTCATCCATGAGGAGCATAGACAGTCTTGAAAGTACCTCAAGATGTACATCTGATCCGCTCTCCGGTGCTGCGATCATGAAGAACAGGTTTGATGGCTGTCCGTCAAGTGAGTCGTAATCAACTCCATCTGGAACTGTCATAGCTGCAAGTCCAGGTCTCTTGACTGCCTTGTTCTTGGAGTGAGGGATTGCTATTCCTTCTCCTATAGCTGTTGAGCCCTCTTCCTCTCTCTTAAGTATTCCTTCTTTGTATGTTTTCTTGTCTGAGATGTTGCCTGCTGCATCGTGCAGGTTTACAAGGTAGTCGATCGCTGCATCCTTTGAATCTACCTTTACACCCAGAGCAATGCTTTCCTTTGATAAAAGCTCTGTGATTCTCATAAGCATAACCTCCTCTTAAATAATCAGCCGCATCCACATATGCTGCTGTGCGATATCTGAATCTCCTAAGTATTCCCTCTCATGACGGAACACGTACGTTTTACTATAACTGCTTGTAGAGTTCTTCTACTTTGTCCGCTGTGGCAAGGCCTTCTGAAAATGCTGTGGCACTTCCGGTTGCTGTTCCTCTCTTCAGCGCTTCCATGTAATCGTGATCCTTCAGGTAGCTTGCTGTAAAACCTGCCACCATAGAATCACCTGCCCCTACTGAGTTCACAACTGTTCCCTTTGGAACTCCGATCTTGTGAACCTCTCCTGTCTCTGTGATAAGTATTGCTCCATCCCCTGCCATGGATATGAGTACATTTCGTGCACCCATGACCTGAAGCTTCTTCGCATACTCAACGATCTCGTCGTCGCTCTTTAAGACTACTCCGAACATCTCGCCAAGCTCATGGTTATTCGGCTTGATGAGGAATGGATGGAACTTCAATACATTGAGCAGAAGATCCTTTGTCGCATCCACCACGATGTCGATGTTCCTGTTCATAAGCTTCTCCATGATCTGCTCGTATATGTCAGATGGAAGTGAAGCAGGGATGGTTCCCGCAAGTATCAGGCAATCTCCCGACTGGAGCTTGTCCAGCTTGTCAAACATCTGCTGAAGCTCATCTTTCTTAATGTCGGGCCCCTGTCCGTTGATCTCCGTCTCCTGTTCTGCCTTGATCTTGACATTTATCCTGCTGAGACCATTCTTCAGCTGGATAAAATCTGTCTTAACTCCCATGGCCTTGACTCCGTCCTCAATCTCCTTACCGGTAAATCCGGCAACAAAACCGAGAGCTACGGAATCAACTCCTATGTTCTTAAGTACGGTGGAGACATTGATACCTTTGCCGCCATAGAATATGGCTTCTGACTTACTTCTGTTCACCATTCCAAGCTCAAGGCTGTCCATCTTGACAACATAATCGAGCGCCGGATTAAATGTCACCGTATAAATCATTATCTGAGTACCTCCTTTACAACTGTGGCGTCTATGTACTTATCATTTACAAGTCTGTCCGTGATAATACAGGCTTTTTCGATTGCTGCAAATGTCACTGCCGTCACCTTGTCGAACTTGCTGCTGTCGGCAAGGACTATGCTCGCATAAGATCTGTTCACCGCTTCCATCTTCACCATAGCCTCTTCCACATCAACCGTTGTGAATCCGTAATCCATATGGATTCCATTCGTTCCAAGAAAGCACTTTGTGAAATTGAACTTTTTCATGGAATTGACCGCCTCGGCTCCGATGATCGCCTCTGTGATCGGCTTTACAAGTCCGCCTATCATATACGTTCTGAGGTTCTTCTTGAGAAGCCGCTTGGCATGTGCTATTCCATTGGTGACAAATGTGGCATTTGTTTCGCCGATATAGTCGATCATGAGCTCCGTGCTGGTTCCCGCATCTATAAATATGAAATCTTCATCATTGATCATCGTTGCCGCATATTTTGCAATGGCACTTTTCTCTTCGACGTTGAGCTGTGCCTTGGCTGAAACCGGTGCCTCATTGGTGATATATTCATGCTCGATCGCCTTGGCACCACCATGGAATCTCTTGATCTTACCCATATCGTCCAGAGCTATCAAATCTCTTCTTATAGTAGATTCTGACGCTCCCGTGATCTCCGTGAACTCTGCAACTGTCATAGACTTTTTCTCTTTCAGTGCATCTAAAATCGTTGTGTATCTATCCTCGGTCATCATAATAATTGCCTCCTGTCTTTTAAGTATGTCTCCTGTATATGTGTTTTTCGTGTTTGTGTATTTTCTTTTTTCGTGGCTTTTCAGAATGCATATATCTGCATCCGGTGCTTTTAACTTTTCTTTAGGATAACATATTTTTTGACTGTTTTCAATTATTTGTGATTGTTTCAAGGTGGTTTTCACTTGATTTCAGTCACTTTCAATCAATCTATATGCATAATATCATCGCAAATGAAGATTGTCAATCATTATTCTGCATATTTTTGAAGATTTTTGAATTATTTTGATTGTTTTTGACTATTTGCAGGTTTGGTACTCGTTTTGCAGCTTCCAGCACACAAAAATAAGACACAGACCAAATCTGATCCGTGCCTTACTCTGCGTTATCAATCTATGATTATTCTGCCACATCCGCAGGATTGACATGCACCATCACATGCTTTACCTTTGGAAAATTCTTCTCTATTCCCTCATGGACCTCTTCCGCTATCTCATGCGCATGTCTTAATGTATATGAACCGTTTACACCTATCTCCACATCTACATATATTTTGTTGCCAAATATCCTTGTGTGAAGAAGATCAACACTGAGAACTTCTTTCTGGGCGAGCACAAAATCCCTCATCTCTTTCTCTGTCTCTTCATCGCAGGAGTGATCCACCATCTTATCCATGGCATCCTTGAAGATATCGTATGCCGCCTTAGCTATGAATACAAAGATAACAATACTTGCAATGGAATCCATAACCGGGAATCCCATCATCGCACCACCGATACCGACAAGCGCGCCGACCGATGACAGCGCATCTGATCGGTGATGCCATGCATCTGCCATAAGTGCGCTTGAATCTATCTTCTTCGCATAGTGTCTTGTGTACCAGTACATTATCTCCTTTGTGACAATGGATACAACAGCCGCCACCAGTGCCAGCATCCCCGGTTTCTGCAGGCTTTGGTAATTGCCACCGATTATGTCCTTAACCGCCTGCGAGCCGATCTTGATACCGGTATACAGCAGCACTATAGACAACACGATCGCTGCCACACACTCAAGCCTCTCATGGCCGTAAGGATGCTCCTTGTCGGATTCCTTCGACGCTAGTTTTACTCCAATTATCACTATTATGGTGCTGAACACGTCTGATGCTGAATGTACCGCATCACTTATCATTGCATTTGAATGTGCAAATATTCCCGCAAATAATTTGAATACTGACAACAGTACGTTCTGTACTATCGTTATAAACGATACTTTATTTGCAACCTTTTTAAACTCATCCTCTGATACGGCAGATGCCGCCATCGTGTTTATTTTGTTTGCGCTTTCCATATAATCAGCCATCCTTTCCTAATGAACACCAGTCTATTGATAATCACCTTAATCAAAAGACCGATGCTGTGCGATCAATAAATTTCAGAAAGCTCTTATCACTAAATATATGTGGGAGATTTTATAGAATGTCTAAAAGAGTATAAAAAAACACCCACGACTCAGTATTAGTAACTACTGTCCCGTGGATGTAAAGATTCCACTGCCATGATGGCCCGACTCCTTGGCTTACACCAATGGTCTGCTCAGTTTGTACTGTAGATTTATATGCAGTGCAAAGAGTTAATTTAGGTTACCATCTATGGCAGTCTATGTCAATATTTATTTTCAGATCAAAACTCTTTTTCAAAACTGAACTTAATATCCTTGAGATCAAGTCCATTCGATTTCACATACAGTCGGAGCACATTGAATCTGCCGTAAAATTTGACCTCTTTCCTGATCACAACATCCTTGCCGTCAGTTCCGTTAAATGTGAAGTTGCTCACAGGGAATCCGTTGAAAAACAGGGTACACGGCAGCTGGGCAAGCTTTTCGAGTGTCGAGCTTCCCCTCAGGCTCACCTCATACTCTCCCGGATGTTCAACATCAAGGGCTATGACATAATTCGTGTCGGCGGTGCTGGCCTTCTCTGTCAGATCTATAAGTATGTCTCTGTCGACATTGATGTATTCCACATCATCAATTGAAAAATCGTCCGCCTGCTTTGGACGGTTTATTATCTCTACCTCTACAGGCTCTCCCACAAGACGCTTAAATGCATTCGTATTCATGGCAAAGTTACACACATTCTTTGCAATTCTCTGAAGCTCAGCTCTCAATATACGTCCGTCCTGAAGTGCCTCTATGACATTATCTCCGCCCATGTTCTTCGAGCCGTCCGGGCAGCACATATACATGTCATTCTGTGCCTGTATCATAGTCGCAAAGTCATTTGCATCCGGCTCCATACCCCTGCGGTTGATGGATGCCCACCAATCTGTCATGACCACGCCTGTAAATCCCCACTCATTTCTGAGTATCGTGGTATTCAGATCATAACTTCCTGCGGTGTAGAGACCATTTACCAGACCATATGTTGTCATAACAGAGTCGGCATATCCCGACTTGACAGCTATCTCAAATCCCTTCAGGTATATCTCCCTGAGTGCCCTCTGGGAGATGACCGAGTCCGTCGTATGGCGGTGATACTCCTGATTATTTCCGCAGAAATGCTTGATCGTTCCGGACACGCCGCTGGACTTAAGTCCCTCTAACTGTGCAGTTGCAATGGAACCCGTAAGGTATGGATCCTCGGAGAAATACTCAAAGTTTCGTCCATTAAGCGGGTGACGGTGGATATTCATTCCCGGTCCAAGAAGAACCTCAACCTTATTTGCTGTCATCTCAAGTCCGAGAAGTGCATACAGTCTGGTGTTCAATTCTTTGTTAAATGAACATCCGCACAGAGTGCCATTTGGAAGTGAGAATGCCTTCATACCTGAGTCGAGTCTCATTCCCGATGGTCCGTCATCACAGCACACCGACGGAATCTTATGTGCGATCAAATTTGGCGATACCCCGGCAAATGCTGACGCCGTTCCCGCCGTCACAAGAGAACTTCCCATTCCCTCGCCGCGGACAAAGCATGCCAGATCCTCATCATCAAACTGCGCTATGAACTCATCCATGGTGGCCCTGCCTTCCCTTACATCAAGAAGCATAATTCCCTTGTCACCAGTAACCGGTATCTCCTCCGGCAGTTCCTGCTCTCTCCTGTCATACATATCAACAGTGACTAGAGGTGTCTCCTCATACTCTATAAGCATCCTGCCGTTCTCATCACAGAATGGTTTCATGCGGTCAAACTTCTCATAAGGTGCAAGTGCCTCCTGAAGCTTCTGAAGCTCCACAATCTCGGCAAGCTCAAAGAACAGACACTCTGTTGTATTTCTTATGCTGTTTCCTACATGGATAGTGTAGTCTCCAGCTTCAAGCACATAACAGTTTCTATGGCCCGTGACTCCCGAATCGTCAAATGATGCCATACGGTCAAGCGGAATCTCAAACTTCAGCTCATCGCTGAGTCCCGGAACAAGTTCCTTTGTCTTCGCAAAATCAATGAGCACTCTGGATGGCTTGCCAAGCCTGCCCTGTGGCATCTCACCGTACACCTGGACAACCTCCTTGCCAAGTCTCTTTCCTGTATTTGTGACTTTGACACAGATATTCGCCACACCTTTTTCAAAATCCAGGCTTGCATGTTTTACGCCGATCTTGAAGTCTGTGTATGACAATCCGTAGCCAAACGGATATCTGACCTTATCCTTTGCAAATGTCTCAAAGTAACGGTATCCCACATAGATATCCTCAGCGTAGAAGTTTCTCTCTTCGCCGCCGAAATTGTCATACGCAGGATAATCCTTGATATCGTAGGCTATCGTGTCTGTGAGTTTTCCTGAAGGGCTGACATCTCCTACGAGGACATCAGCCACTCCATATCCTCCGACCATTCCACCCTGCCATACATACATGCAGGCATCCGGGGAAATCGTGTCAAGAAATGACATATCTATAAGACCGCCGACATTCAAGAGAACGACCATCTTCTGGAAATTCTCTCTGACAAGTCTAAGCATATCAGTCTCTATATCAGTGAGCATAAATGCTCCTTTTTCAAGTGTATTGTCCTTGTCCTCGCCTGCCGTCCTAGCGATTATCACTATGGCCGAATCCGACTCGCCGGCAGCCTCCTGCACGAGCTCCTCTGTAACCGGCATCTCTGCCTGTGACCACGGCTCCTGTCCCCAGCCAAGTCCCAGCTCCACAGGATGTTCCTTATCCCATGCGGCATAAGTCTCTGCCAGTTTCTGATTGACATTTACATCCTTGCACTCATTAAGTGCATCAAGGATTCCTACCACTCTGGCAACATTCACCATGCCGCCCGAACCGGTTCCACTCTTATAATAATGGTTCTGCATACGTCCAAATACAGAAACCGTCTCTCCCTGCTTAAGCGGCAGAGCCTTGTTGTCATTCTTTAACAGAACCAGTCCCTCTGCAGCCATCTCACGGGCTGTCTTCTCATAGACCTCCCAGTCAAGTACTCTATCTTCCATGTATTTAACCTCCGTTGGGTATTTCAAACTTTTTGTGTTTTTCTTGCAATTTATATTTTACAGTCAGTTTCGTTTATTTGATATGGAAAAGTTGTTTTATTGCATTACCTGATGACATAACTTTTCTACTGCTTTACATATCTCTGGTTTCTGCTGTTAGGTTTATCAGGCAATGTCATCTTTATCAGTCCAAGCTCCATCGCCGGATTTATATAATTGTTTCTAAGGGTCTCTTTGGACTTAAGCCCCAACGCCTCCATTATGGAATTCGACGTATACGGAACATCATATTCCATGACCGCCAGCATCCGCTTCACATACTCTGAAACTTCAGAATTTGATCTGTTTACCTGCAAGATGACTTCATCCAAAATCTGATTTATCATATTGAGCATGAATTCTATAAATATGTCCGAGTTGCCTTTTGTATGACATACCGCTATCGCATCATAATATTCATTCTGAAACCGCTCAATCTGGCTCTCCAGCGGTATATATTCAAATACGCTTCTCCACCTATATAAGAGAACTGTATGCCACAATCTTGCCATTCTTCCATTTCCATCTGCAAATGGGTGAATAAACACAAACTCATAATGAAATATTGCAGATAAAATAAGTGGGTGAATAACTCCCTCATTTTCTTTAACCCACTGCATAAGATCCCGCATAAGTTCATTTATCATATGTGGTGGAGGAGCTACAAATATACACTCGCTGCCTGAAAAAACTCCCTCATTGCCTTTTCTGAATACACCGGACTCGTGGACGGTCCTGTACGTCAATATTCCATGAATCCTTTTCAGGTCTGATATACTTGTAGGGTCTATTTCAGGGATCTCCTCATATGCTGCGTAAGCATTTTTCACTTCCTGTATTTCTGTTTGATCTCCAAGAACAAGATGTCCATTTATTACATCTCTGACATCACTTAATGACAGTGAATTTGCCTCTATCTTTAGCGAAGAATGAATTGATCTTATTCTGTTGTTTCTACGCAAATGTGGTTTTGACTCCAGCTCTTTATGACTGGTAATACTTCCAACTTTTTCAGATATCTCTGAAACAAGTTCAAGCATTTTATTCGATATCGTATATGGTGGTACATAACCGCTCATCAGCTCACCTCCATCTTGCTTATTATCTTGCTTACTATCTTACCAATTTATTGTGGGATTTTCAATGAGATTTGTATATGCAATTTTGTGTCAGAAGTAGTTTTCTTATATTTTCTTTTTACTTACTCCAGCCCAAACGATTTATTAATTTAATATATCATCGCATAACCGCTTTAGTAACTTATTTTTTATGCAATAACATCTTTTATGTTACTAATCAACTTTTTATGTAACTATACACAAAATGGACTGCCAATTTATGGCAGTCCACACACAATACTATCTTTCATGATGTAATACAATTTAAATTCTTTAAAATCAAGCAGCTCCCGCCCATGCACCTTTAAAACTTTGGGCGTATCTAATCTTACATATCACATTCCTAATAATTCTTTTTTCTTTGCTTCAAATTCCTCTTGAGTGATAATTCCGTCATCAAGCAGCTTTTTGTATTTTCTAATATCATCAGCCTGATCACTATCTGTACTCTCACTAGTTTTTCTATTAGCAATTATATTCCCCAATTTGTCATATATGTCTTTATAATTTTTAATAAATACGAATGATATATTTCCAGAAGGAGATGATATACTAATTCCCTTAAACAGCAACCCTACCATACCTATACTCGTAACACTATCCAGTGGTATGTCTATTCTTTTCTTAAATTTTGCCATACCATAGACTCTTTTTGTTGTAACCGTTATCGAGCACGTTCCTATGCACCACACAGCAAATGCAATACATAATACAATCACATATACAACCACCCCTGTCAGAGCCCAAAACTCATCAAAAAGTCTCATAACAAACGCTGCCAATGCTGCAGCAACAGCTAGCACTAAACCATAAACCAATATTCTTGTTATAACACCTTTAACATTCCTACTATCACTACTTATTATTACTTTTTCATCCATACTAATTTCTCCTTATCCTATCCACACATCTCCGGTACTAACGCACTAAAAAATGTACCACTTACTTTTGCTATCAGAATAAACATTTCTTCCTTTGCTTTCTTTTTATTTATCTTTGCCATTTGCAGCAATTCACCGCCCTTAATTGTACAATCATAAGCGTTTGCGCCATATGTGTTAGATAAATTGTTTCTTTGAATCAAGCCTGCTTTCGACAATTCATATAACATTCTTTTGAATTGTGGCTGTTCAACCCTAATATCGGTACACGAAATATACTTATATTGACTGATAGCCTTCAACAAAATATATCTTCTATCTGCCGAGTCCTCCAGCTTGCAATTTCTCATATTAAATGGATATCTTGTGCCACTTAAAACTCTAAATTCTCCGCTGTTTGTCAACTCTATTCCTGGAATTTCTCTATACCGTTTTCTCACCGTCCTCTCACTAACACCCGAATTTCTTACAAATTCATCAAAAGAAATATATTTCACATTGTCTGCCAAGTGCATCCCCCCGTTCTCTTTTATTAATATCTTATCGCCTCTCATTTTAACGGAATATCCGTTAAAAGTCAAATTGTATGAATATTTGTAATATATTTTATAGAAGTATATTTTTTTAGTAACTTAGGAGTACCTAATGCATTATTATGAAATAATTAAATCACTTCGTGAAGATAATGACCTTAACCAGACTCAGGTTGCAAATATAATACATGTTGCGCAGACAACATATTCTGACTACGAAAAAGGCAAAGTTCGCATGCCGATTGAATGTCTTATCGAACTTGCCAGGTATTACAACGTTGATATGAATTACATAACTGGTGTTTCTAGCTGCAAACAGCCATTTCCCATAAAAAAATAAGACACTGACCAACATCATTTTGATCAGTGTCTTATTTTTATTTACGAGTAAAACCTACGAACGATAATCCCCATTGATCTTCACGTAATCATATGTCAGGTCACAGCCCCATGCCTTGGCTGTAACATCACCGATTCCGAGATCTATGTTGATGTGGATTTCATCTGAGCTCAATACCTTGGCTGCCTTCTCCTCTGAGAATGGTACGCCTGCGCCGTTGCGGCATACTGGAACCACGCCAAATTCCGACTCGAGATCTACTGCAACCTTGTCTATATCAAAGTCAGCCTCCGCATATCCGATGGCACAGAGAATACGTCCCCAGTTGGCATCCTCGCCGAACATAGCACACTTTGTAAGTGGGGAACGGATAACGCTCTTTGCCACGATAATGGCTGTGTCAAGGTCAGGTGCCCCTGCAACTGTACACTCGATCATCTTGGTTGCTCCCTCACCGTCTGATGCAAGCATCATGGTCATGCACTCCATAACTATATAGAGGGCCTTCTTGAACTTCTCATAAGCTTCGTTCTCCGTGTCGATGAGCTTGTTGCCAGCAAGGCCATTTGCCATGACTGTCAGGGTATCATTTGTGGACTGATCTCCGTCTACGGAGAGGCAGTTGTATGTAACCTTTACGATCTCTGAGAGCGCCTTCTGGATCAGCTCTGATGTGATGGCTATGTCTGATGTGATGAAGTTAAGCGTTGTAGCCATATTTGGATGGATCATTCCGCTTCCCTTTGCCATACCGCCTAAAGTACATGTCACACCGTCTATATCAAACTGGACAGCAACCTGCTTATCAACTGTGTCTGTGGTCATGATAGCATTTGCCGCCTTGTCGTTGCCGTCTGCCGAGAGACCGTCTGCAAGTTCTTTCATATGCTCCTCAAATGGCTCGATAGGGATGATCTGTCCGATGACGCCTGTTGAAGCATTGATGACAAGGTTCACATCTATACCCAGGGCATCCGCTGCAAGCTGGGATATCTTCTCAGCCTTCTCTATTCCATCCGCGTTGCATGTGTTGGCATTCTTGGAGTTTACAATGACTGCCTGTGCCTTGTTGCCAGATTTCTTCAGGTGTTCCTTGGTAACTGTAACCGGCGCGCCCTTCACCTTATTCTGTGTATACACGCCTGCTGCCACACATGGCACCTCTGAAAATACCATTCCGAGATCATTCTTGTTCTTATCAGGGTTCAGTCCACAGTTAAGTCCATTTGCCGTGAAACCCTTGGCCGCGCACACGCCACCGTCTACATATGTATAACCGTCATATATCTTCTTGTTCATAGTAATCCAATCCCTTCTAAATATATTTTAACCAATCTTCATCAATTGGATGTGCACAAGTATATAGTACAATCTGTAATCGTTTTGACATTAACTGATGCAGGACATACGAAGGCGCCGGCTCTCAGTGAGCCTGCGAGCGCTAGTGCCGCTGCAGCCTGAGTTGAGCGGGAGCGCTCCTGCATGGTTATGTCAAACACGATACAGACTATGTCAACTTAATGTGCACATCCAATTGATACATCCTATCTATTCACCCACGCAAGGAACTTGTCCAGTCTGCCCACGGTCTTGTCTTTTCCTATCACGTTCATGATGGTGAACAGGTCAGGTGAGTTCTGCTTGCCTGTTATTGCAACTCTTACTATGGTACATACATCTGTGATGCTACCCTTGTATCCGTCAGGATTCTGCTTGTACTCCTTGACATTTGGACAGTAGCCGATCTTCTCGCCCATGACCTTCATGCTTGAGAACCAGTCTTCTGAGTCAAGGAAGAGATCCTTCTTGTACTCCTCGATAACCTCTGTGATCATCTCCGGTGTGTACTTCTCGTCTATCTCATACTGGAGATCCAACTCGTCCTCGGGAGTGTACAGATAACCAAACATAGCGCGCAGATCTGACCATTTGCCGACATCCTTGCGGACCTTCTTGCCTGACATCTTCCACAGATTGATGGTCTTCATGAAGCCGTCCTTATCCTGTGTGCCAAATGTGTATATGTTCTCGTCATGCTCCTTTGCCCACTCCATGATGAGGTCGTAACACTCCTCGGCTGTGAGCTTTGAGATCATCTCCTTGCTGACATCATTAAGCTTCACCATGTCAAAAAGTGCGCCGCTGACAGGCATCTTCTTGAGTGATAATGTAAAGTCGTCTATTGTCTTGTCTGCATGTGCTGCATGCCACTCTTCGTAGTTGGAGTTTGCTATTGTCATAAGGTACTCAAGCACGCTGACTGATGGGAATCCCTGCTCTGCATAGAAGCCAACCGCAGCCTCCGGGTCCTTTCTCTTGCTGAGCTTTCTCTTTCTCTGGTGCTCGCCCTCCTCGTCCACTGTAACCTCAAGCTTCATGATAGGTGCGATGTGCGCATACTTTGGAAGCGCAAATCCACACAGATCAAAGAGCTGCTTGTGAAGTGGATATGATGCAAGCCACTCGTCACCTCTGATGACAAGATTTGTCCTCATGAAATGATCGTCAACTGCATGTGCAAAATGGTATGTAGGTATTCCGTCTGACTTCAGAAGTACCACATCCATGACATTCTCAGGCATCTCGATCTTGCCCCTGATAGGATCGCTGTAGATAACAGTCTTTCCTGCCTCGCCCGGACTCTTGAGTCTAACAACATATGGCTCGCCCGCTGCAAGCTTCTCCTCTATCTGCTCGTATGTCAGATTTCTTCCTACTGCATACTCGCCGTAATATCCTATGTCAACCTTTGCAGCCTCCTGCTTTGCCCTGATCTCATCAAGCTCCTCGGCTGTTGTGAAGTCAGGATATGCATATCCCTCCTGCATAAGCTTCTTGACACATGTCTGATATATCTCTTTTCTCTCACTCTGCTTATATGGACCATATATAGTCTCACCGCCCTCAAATGGTCCCTCGTCAAATCCAAGGTCAAACTTCTTCAGCGAATTGATGATCTCATTTACACCGTCCTCAAGCTCTCTCTTTCTGTCAGTGTCCTCTATTCTGAGGTAGAACACGCCGCCACTCTGCTTTGCAAGCTTTCTTGAGATCATGGCTGCATACAGTCCACCGATGTGCATGTATCCTGTAGGGCTTGGCGCAAATCTTGTTACCCTTGCTCCCTCTGGAAGATTTCTCTCCGGAAATCTCTTCTCAAGGTCATCCACTGTATCTGTTATATCTGCAAATATCAAATCCGCTAATTTGTTGTAATCCATCTCCTGTTTTCACCTTTCTGCTATATCACTTATCATCAAGAGTCTGCTTGATGATCGCTTCATTATATCCTGTCTGATTATAATTTGTATTATGTTTTACGTCAATTCCTTAAACCACAATGGCAATTGCATAGATTCCATATACTTATCGCCTTGACTTACACGTAAAATTTTCCACAACTATCTCATACACATTTACCGCTGCAAGCATCTGGTCTGAGTAGTTATACTTCTTCTTTTCTACCTTGTCAAACGATCTCATATTCTCGGTATTTCTCGCAAGCTGATGATTCATAAGGCAGTTGAGTGCCTCGCACTTTTCCTCAGGATCTGTCAGCTTTCTGGCTGTGCCATTTCCCATGATACTGCTGTAGAGATAACCAAAGCTGCAGGCATTTGGTCCCTCAACCAGATAGTGATCTGTGTCCATCTCTATGGCCACCTTCGGATCCGCTGCCAGAGCATCCACCTTCCTGCCCTCACCGGCAGAGTGGAAATAAAGCTTCAGAACATCCTCCTCGTAGGTATAACCGAAATTCAGCGGAACTATGTACATTCCCTCTTCATCGTGAACCGCCATCCGGAACACCTTACACGAATCAAGTACATCCACTATCTCTTCACGATCTGTTATCATCCTGTCACTTCTCCGCATCTCCCGCATACAATACCTCCTTTTTCAGCGTACAATCTATTAAAATAGTATAAATGACGTCAGCATATTTGCAAGTTTTTTGAACTTTATATTATTCGGATTTTCAAAACTTTTTTATTTCTGATCCAGGCTCCACGCTTTAACTTTGTATGATGTAACTCCAAGTATCGTCTCACCGTCTATCTGAAGTGGTGTCGGACGATCAAATTCAACCTCAACCTCTTTTGCGTTGAATATATCAACATGCTTTTCGTACTTGACATGCTCCCCCTTGAATATAGAAGGAAAAATCATAAGGGTTCCAAGCTTGCCCTTGCCGTGGAACACCATAACCGAAACTGTATGCTCCGGATTCAGTCTGTCCTGCCCGGGGGTAGCCATCATTCCGCCGCCATAATATCTGCCATTCATGGTTGGCACGAGCCAGGCATTTTTATATTCATGACGGACTCCATCCACTTTCACCACAGCATTTCTCGGTTTGAATGCGTAGAGCAGGCCTTTGATAGCTATAGCCGTGTAGTTCACAGGCTTGTTCTTATGAGTTTTCTCATTCTTTGTCCTCTGGCGGTCGCCCTCCTCACAGCAGTAACCGTCTATTCCGAATCCAACATTGTTCATGAACAGCCACTTTTTGCCGTTGATCGTCACCTCCGGCAGATGCTGTATGTACTGATTTATCTGGTAATCCGGAGTGTCATGACTGTTATGTCCTATGTCCTTTGCAAAGTCATTGCCGCTTCCGGAGGCATAATAGTAGATGGTATTCTTCACATCCATGTCCTTTATGTCATTCACAAATATGTTCAGCGTTCCGTCACCGCCGCACAGGATAACCTCGTCATCCTCTGCAAGCGATCCCATGAACTCCGCATATGAAGCGATCTCTGTCATCTTCTTGAGTATCGCATCAGGATATGTATCTGCAAGTGCCTGCACGTCATACATACATTTGCCGTTGCCCGCCAGTGAATTATATAAAATGTACTTCTTTCCCATAGTTTTTACCCTTTTCATCTTTCTCAAGGACAAGTCTCACCCTGTCGCTGATCTCATTCTTCTTCATTGCTTTTACCTCATCGGCAGGTATCACATCCACCACATCTATATAGACGTCAGATCTGCGCCTCAGCACATTCCTGTAGATATTCTCCGTTCCGTGTATCGCCATGACGACTATCGGCGCATGCGCTTTCTGGGCTATCCTGAAAACACCCGTGTGAAATGGCAGAAGTCCGCCCTGTCTGTTTCTCGTTCCCTCCGGGTATACTCCAACTGCCATATCTCCCTTCTGGAGAATCTCGGTAGCCGTCTTGATCGTAGACAATGCCTTACCCGGATCTGATCTGTCTATCGGCATAAAGCAGCATCTTCTGATGATCCTGCCGAATATCGGTATCTTAAAATTCTCCGGCTTGGATACAAATGCCACATCCCACTTCTTAAATACATGCCATTCTATCAGCGGATCATAATTTGACAGATGATTTCCCACAAAGAGTGGTTTGACATCCACTGGAATCTTCTCCATGCCAGTCACATGCATTTTCACTCTTAGAAACCACATGGCAAATCCGGTGGCACCATACAGCAGATGCCTGTAGAACCTGCTGTCCTCCGTATACTGCCTGTCAGTTCTCACGAACAGACTGCACACGAAGAGAAAAAGTATGTACATCAGAAATATGGCTATGATTCCGCCAAGTATATATATAATTATCACTTTTTATTCCACCCTTTTCTAATGTCATCCATAAGCTTCATCATATATATAGACTCTGACAAAGGCATCGATTTACTCTGGAACTGTCCCTGTCTGATCATATCCAGACTCTCCATGATCTCATACTCATAACCACTTATCTGTTCCGGCACATCCACGTGTCTGATAAGCCTGTCCTCACAGTCGAACACATCTATCCCCTGCGGATTATTTATATTATCGACTATCATATATCCTTTCTCACCATAGAAGATTCCTTTTCTGTCCGATCTGCCATATATGCTGTGGGTCGTCACTGCCATCCTTCCGTCTTCGTATTTGACTGTTATGCTCTCCTGTCCGTCTACCCCGGTCTCATGCATCATGACAGACGATTCGATAGCTGAGATCTCCTTACCCATATGCATGACAATGAAGTTCAGCCCATAAACTCCCACGTCTAAAAGGGCACCTCCTGCCAGCTCAGGTCTGATCAGACGCTCTATCTTTGATATCGGATAGGACAGGTTGCAGGTCATTGTCTTGATCTCCCCTATCACACCTGATTCAAGAATTTCATTTATCATCTGTCTGGACGGCATATATCTCGTCCATATTGCCTCAGCCACATACACCTTCTTATCCGCTGCCAGATCTGCGATCTCCTCAGCCTGTGCAGCATTGTAGGTAAATGCCTTCTCGCATAGCACATTTCTTCCATGTTCTATGCAGAGCTTCATTTGCTCATAGTGATGCGAATGCGGCGTTGCAATGTATACCAGATCTATCGCATCGTCACTGACCAGTTCCTCATAACTTCCGTAAGCTTTATCTATTGCAAACTCGTTGGCAAATGCATTTGCCTTTTCCCAGCTTCTCGAACCTACAGCATACAGTTTCACATCAGTCATCCTGTTTATCGTGTCCGCCATAACGCCGGCAATCTTGCCTGCGCCTAATATTCCTATGTTCATATGCTGTCATCCTCCCGTTTTTTCTATCTGTTTTCCAGCGCTGACACTGCATATATATCTTCAAAAGTACATCTCTTTTTGTTTTCGACATATTTTGACACTACATATCAGATTATAACACACAGACGGGAAAATAGAAGAAAAACTCCTGATGCCAGCGATAACTGACACCAGGAGTCCTCCCCTTTATCTTGAGCACCATAATAAGCACCCAACCCACTATATATGTTGTACTATGCATCTCTATCGGCTACACATATTCTACAGTGTAAAATATGTTGTTCCACAATCCGCATGTTACTCTCTGTACATAAGGTAGCTGTACATATCTGCATAATCATGTCTCTCATTCTTGATGAAATCGATGGCTTCCCTTGGATGCTGATTCAGCATTCCGGTCAGCATGTATGGCACATCATAGCCCCATACTGCATCTCCCTTTGCCTTGAGCGGAACCATGTACTGCTCTATGAACTTCAAGATGTGGTACAGGTTGTACTTTGGATTTCTGAGGAATCCAAGAAGAAGCTCAAGCGCACAATTTCCTGCGCCCCTGCCCATACAGCTTACAGTTCCATCGAGCATGCTCGCACCACTCCTCATTGCCTCAACAGTGTTGGCATAGGCAAGCTTTAAGTTGTCGTGTGCATGTATTCCTATCTTCTTGCCATACTTCTCTCCAACTGCGACATATTTCTCCGCGAGTTTCTTGATCTGCTCAGGGTACAGTGAGCCGTAGCTGTCAACAATGTATATTCCATCTACATTGCTCTTACCAAGCAGCTCAAGGGCAAGATCGATATCCGACTCCTGATCCTTTGAAACTGCCATGATATTGCATGTAGTCTCGTATCCCTTTGCATGTGCATCCTCAATCATCTCGATGGCTGCAGGCATGGTGTTGATGTATGTCGCCACCCTCACCAGATCGATAACACTGTCGGCTCTGTCGATGATATCCTTCTTGTAGTCGCATCTTCCGACATCAGCCATAACTGAAATTTTCAGATCTGTATTGTTCTCTCCAACGATGGCTCTTATATCCTCCTCGTTGCAGAACTTCCATTTGCCGAATTTGTTCACATCAAACATTTCCTTGGAGGCCTTATAGCCGAATTCCATATAATCAACCCCCGCCTTGATGTTCGCTTCATAGAGGGCTCTTATAAACTCGTCAGTAAAATAGAAATCGTTGACAAGTCCTCCATCTCTTATTGTTGCGTCAAGTACCTGAATGTCAGGTCTGTAGGTGATCAGATCTCCGCCTATCATAATAGTGTCCTCCTTCTTGTTTTTTGTTTTGATTTTCTCCTCAGTTTTCTCAGTTTAAACTTACGTCACTTTAACGCGTTGGTGTATGTTAGTGACTTTATTTAGTATAGCACATAAATAAATTAATGCAAGGACTTTATTCAAAAATGCAATCTTTGGTGATTCTGTTTTTATCCTTTTTCGCAGGGAAATCAAAGTCTTAGGATAATTTTATCCTAAACAAGCGAAATATAGCCCAAAAGATACAACTTTCTGGAACTTTGTATCTTTTAGGCCTAAATTGTTGATTTCTGGATAATTTTTAGCTCAGATCCTCGCCGTTAGTCTCGATGACCTTCTTGTACCAGTAGAAGGAATCCTTTCTGTATCTCGCAAGATCCTTCATGTCAAACTCATCTCTGTTGACATATATAAAGCCGTATCTCTTGGTGATTCCTTCGTGAGTTGACACGAGGTCGATCGCTGACCATGGGCAGTAACCCATCATCTCTGCACCCTCGTCTGCTGCCAGCTTAATCTGCTCTATATGCTTTCTTAAGTACTCTATACGATAGTCGTCGTGTACCCTGCCGTCCTCTGTAAGCTTGTCATATGCGCCAAGACCATTTTCTGTCACAATCATAGGAAGGTGATATCTGCTGTACATCTCTCTTATAGTTGCCCTGAAGCCGTCAGGGTCTATCTCCCAGCCAAACTCTGTGCGGAGAAGATTTGGATTTGGATACGCCTTGTATACCCCCGGCTCAATACCGGCTGATTGCTGATCCTTTTTTTCTGAGTCCGTCACAGCAACCGGGCTGTCATCCCACTCAACCGTTGCAGTGTTATAATAATTGAAACCTATAAAATCAGGCTTTGCCTGCGCCATGATATCCATATCTCCAGCCTCAATAACAGGGATAGCGTCATGCTCTTCAAGGAACTTCCACACCAGGTCGTTGTATCTTCCATACACTGCCATATCAAGGTAAAGCCAGTTTCTTATCGCGTTGAAGTTCTGTGCTGCCAGGACATCCTTCGGCTTGCATGTGGCAGGATATACCAGTGAAATATTTGGTGCAGGACCAATCTTTGCACCAGGACACATCTCATGGAGAAGCTTCATGGCCTTTGCCTGGGCAAGGAGCATGTGGTGATTCTCCTGATAAAGCTTCTTGTATTTATTTGTCACGCCCTCCATGTTGCAGGTTCCAATCACGTCACCCACAAGTGTGAGCATGTTCTGCTCATTGATAGTCAGCCAGTACTTTACTCTGTCGCCATAATTTGTGTAGAGAAGCTTTGCAAATTCAACAAACTCGTCAACACTCTCTCTTCTCGACCATCCGCCTTTCTTCTCCAGTGCTGCTGGAAGATCAAAATGGAACATTGTGACAAGAGGTTCGATTCCATACTTAAGGCACTCATTTATCACATTGTTGTAGAAGTCAATTCCCTCCTGGTTGACTCTGCCGGTTCCCTCTGGGAGGACTCTGCTCCACGCGATGGAGAATCTGAATGTCTTGAATCCCATCTCAGCCATGAGGGCTATGTCCTCTGCATATCTGTGATAAAAATCAGCACACACATCCAGCTCACTTGTTCCCGCTGGAACTGTCTTGATATCCTGCACACTTGGACCCTTGCCGTGTGACAGATTGGCACCCTCAACCTGATATGCGCTTGTCGATGCTCCCCAGAGAAAATTCTCCGGGAGTCCATGTTTCTTTGTGATTATCATAATTTTCCCTCCATGGATTTACATTTTCAATAGTATTTATAAAAGAGATGAACCATCTGTTCCAGTTCATCTCCATCTTACGTTTGTTTTATTGCGATTTTATTTCACGCCCTCATACTTCTGCTTATAGTTGTACAACGCGCCAAGAAGATTCGAATCATTGCGGAACCTGCATGTGTCGATAACCATGCCATCGTAGGTCTCTGTAATCTTTCTTATCTTGTCCACATACTTCTTAACCCCCGGAACAAAGTTCGGATTGGCACTCATTCCACCTCCGATAAGTATGACATCCGGATCTATCGTCATGTACAGGTTACAGCAGAGCTTTGCTATGGAGAAGTATGAGTCCTCAACCATATCTATGATCTCCTGATTGCCCTCATCTATCCATTGATATACCATCTCACCGGTCACCTCTTCTGGCTTCATATGCATTATCTTGGATGCCTTGTATGTAATGGAGCTTGCAGTACATGTTGAGGTTACCATGAACGGGTTATATTCAAATGTCTCCTCAACAGTCAGCTCTTCACAGCATCTGACATTATCAGCTTCTTCCCTTGTCATGTTCATGAGGGCATATGACAATTCACCTGCCAGAAGTCTCTTGCCTCTGTGGATCTTTCTGTCAATGATTATTCCACCGCCGATTCCTGTACCCACGACAACGACTGCTGCATTTGTAGCCGTGCTGGCATTGCCCAGCCACAACTCTGCGAGAGCCGCACATTTGCCATCGTTCTCAAGGGCTACAGACACACCGCCGCATGCCTCTGATATGAGATCACCAAGATGTGCACCATCAAGATACTTGATCCCGCCACCGCCGTACACTATGCCGCGCTCGACATCTATCTGTCCAGGAAGCCCCATGGCAATTCCTGTTATGTCACAGTCCAGTACCTTCTCGTCATACACCTTCTTGATCTGCGCCACAAATGCCGGAGTTCCAGCCTCGGCATATCTGTCGGTTGGAGTCTTACCCTTTCCCGATATATTGCCCTCATCGTCCATTAACGCATACTTTATAAATGTTGCCCCTACATCAAATACTAAATACATAAGTCCCTCCTACTTTTCTCATTACCCATTGTTTTTTTCTTTCTATATATATTTTTATATTCACCTTGTCACTCTCGTTCTCTCCACAGCATCCTTCCAGCCTGCAAGGAGCGTCTCCCTCTTATCCTCAGTTATCCCCGGCTTAAATCTTCTGTCGGCCTTCCAGTAACCCTTGATCTCATCCAGACTATCATAGTAGCCAACCGCAAGTCCAGCCAGATATGCAGCTCCCAGAGCTGTTGTCTCCGTGATCACAGGCCGCACAATCTCGGCATTCTCTATATCTGCCTGGAACTGCATCAGGAAGTCATTGGCACTTGCACCGCCGTCCACTCGAAGGCTTGTGATTGAAAGTCCTGCATCCATCTCCATAGCCGCAAGAACATCCGATGTCTCATATGCCAGCGATTCGACTGTCGCCCTGACAAAGTGCGCCTTATTTGTTCCCCTTGTAAGGCCGAACACTGCCCCTCTGGCGTACGCATCCCAGTAAGGAGCGCCAAGTCCCGTAAATGCAGGTACCACATATACACCATTACTGTCCGGCACAGACAGAGCAATGCGCTCAGTGTCCGCTGCATTGTCTATGAGCTTCATCTCATCCCTGAGCCACTTGATGGCTGCTCCAGCCACAAACACACTTCCCTCAAGCGCATAGCTGACTTTTCCGTCAAGTCCTATGGCTATGGTGGTGAGAAGTCCCTGCTGCGAGTCAACTGCCTTATCCCCCGTATTCATGAGGAGGAAACAACCTGTTCCGTAGGTGTTCTTCACATCACCGGCCTCAAAGCAGCACTGTCCGAACAGCGCGGCCTGCTGATCTCCGGCAACTCCCGCTATAGGCACCTCACCGCCAAATATCTCCCTGTCCGTGTATCCGTATATCTCACTGGAATTTCTCACTGCCGGAAGCATGCTCTCCGGGATGTTGAACTTTGCAAGCAATTCCTTGTCCCACTCCAGTGTATGAATGTTGAAAAGCATGGTACGCGACGCGTTTGTGTAGTCCGTTGCGTGAACTCTTCCGCCTGTGAGCTTGTATATAAGCCATGTGTCAACGGTTCCGAACATCAGCTCCCCCGCCTCTGCGCGTTCCCTGGCTCCAGGCACATTATCAAGTATCCACTCTATCTTCGTTGCAGAGAAATACGGATCTACTATCAGTCCCGTTTTCTCTCTTATCACCTTGTCATATTCTTCAGCCTTAAGCTGCTCTATCCTGTCCGCAGTTCTCCTGCACTGCCACACTATGGCATGGTACACCGGATTGCCGGTCTTTCGATCCCACACTATGGTTGTCTCTCTCTGGTTGGTAATTCCTATTGCGGCTATGTCCTCGGTGCGGATTCCCATGGTCTCCCTCGCCTCCATCATCACCGACATCTGGGTTGCCCATATCTCCATAGGGTCATGCTCCACCCATCCGTTATTCGGGAAATGCTGGGTGAACTCCTTCTGTTTCACTGAGCATATCCTGCCTTCCTTATCAAATATTATCGCCCTTGAGCTGGTCGTTCCCTGATCCAGCGCCATTATATAATCTGCCAAATTGCCCTCCTTCTGATTTACGGACGCTCGGCCCTAGTCATTTTTCAAATAATTCTCTCTCAAATGTTCGTTCACTCTCTCGACCTCTAGTTTGAAGTCTCTTGAGGACATGCGGATTGCACCCTGGCCCATGGTGACTATCTGCTCCAGTCCGTCCGATGTGACCACAGTGACCTTGTGCTTTCTCGCAAGCTCATGTGTGAGCTTTTCTATATGCGCATCCGCGGTCTCACCCTCCTTGGTGTACACCACCTCTATATCATCATAAGGGAATCTCTCGCCCTTGTTGTCCTTCACCTTGTAGCCGTCAAATACCACTATTAACTTACAGTTCATATATCCCTGATAGTTTGACAGTATGTCCATGAGCTTACCTCTGGCGGAGTCTATGTTGTGCTCCGACAGTTCCCGAAGTGTATCCCACGCAAATATGACGTTGTAGCCATCCACTATGACATAGTCCTCGCCACTCTTTCTGCGCTTGAATGCTCCAGGTGTTGCTATCCCTCTATCGGCTGGCCTGCTGCCCACAAGAGGCCCATTCCCTGGCTGTCTGTCTCTGGACTGACTCTTATTATACTGTCCATTTACTTTATACTCAGATGTAGTTCTCCTGAATCTTCCATTCAACGCCACATCCTTGTCCTTGTAATCTCCGCCAAATGTCCTTGCAAATATCTCGCTGAGCTCCTCATCTGTTATGGACATCTCCGATACACTCTTTCCCGGCCTGTTCACCGGAATATCCATAGCATAGCCATCTTCCGTGTAGCCAAGCTGGCCCGAGATCTCAAATCCCGGATCCTCCTTCACATGCATGTTCTCATACACATCATACCAGTCCACCAGATAACCTGCACCGTGGGCACAGAATACCGATGAAGATGGATTAAACCTGTCAAGCTCAGGATCATAATGTCTCTCAGCCAGAACCTCTTCGGTGTTGTGGCACGGCTGATAGCCGTCTATATCCACCTGAAGCCTGCCTGTACCTCTGGAAAATGCTGTGAGTTCACTGTAATACTCTCTCATGGTATATACCGGGGCATGTCCCGTGATGACTGTCGTCTCACCGGATATCTCCTGACCGTCCATAGTTCCGCTCATCTTCACTATGTCTGCAAGAACCCTTCCAGCATACTCCTGTGGTACCTCTATTTTAAATGCATACACAGGTTCCAGCAAGACACTTTCCGCCATCATAAGGCCCTGTCTCACCGCCCTGTATGTCGCCTGTCTGAAATCTCCACCCTCAGTGTGCTTCTGATGTGCGCGCCCCGCAGTGATGCTTATCTTCATATCCGTGATTGGCGATCCCGTAAGCACTCCCCTGAACTCACGCTCCTGAAGATGGGTGAGTATCAGTCTCTGCCAGTTCTTATCCAGTACATCCTCGCTGCAAATGCTGTCAAAGCACATTCCACTGCCATTTTCCATAGGTTCAAGCAACAAATGTACCTCTGCGTAGTGCCTGAGCGGTTCAAAATGTCCTACACCCATGACTGGAGCCGCGATCGTCTCCTTGTATGATATCCTGCCCTGTCCGTATGTGATGGCAATTCCAAACCTGTCTCTTACCATCTGAGCCACTACCTCAAGCTGTACCTGCCCCATGACCTTGATGTATATCTCTCCTGCGGTCTCATTCCACTGCACCTGGAGCTGGGGATCCTCTTCCTCAAGCAGTCTGAGCTTTGACACCATCGTGACCGCATCCACATCAGTCGGGTACATGACCTTATAGCTGAGAACCGGCTCCAGACTTGGGAGCTCTCCATCCAGGCAGGCACCGATTCCCTGTCTGCCGTAGGTATTCACCAGTCCCGGAACAGCACAGACACATCCGGCGGGAACCTGGGTTACCATGTCGTACTTTGCACCGGAGTACACCCTTATCTGGTTGACCTTCTCATGGCTCTCCTCCCCCTGACTGTTTCTGAGCGTCAGCACATCCTTGAGCTTCAACACTCCTCCAGTGACCTTCATGTAGGTAAGTCTCTCGCCCTTATCGTCACGTCCTATCTTGAACACTCTGGCGCCAAATTCTTCCCCGCGCACAGGTTCCACTACATATCTGTTCATGCCGTCAAGAAGCTCTGACACGCCCTCATTCTTGAGTGCAGAGCCAAAGTAACATGGGAACAGCTTTCTGCCCGCAATGGCATTTACCACGTCCTGTTCATCATTTGCCCCAGTCTCAAGAAAATGTTCAAGCATGGCCTCATCGCACATGGCGATCTGCTCTCCTGAATCTTCACATAAAAAATCGACACAGCCATCACTCAGTCTGTGTCTGATATTGTCCATGAGGTAATCTCTGTCATAGCCAGTCATGTCCATCTTATTGACAAATATAAATACAGGAATCCCATATCTCTCAAGCAGCTTCCACAGGGTCTCCGTGTGGCTCTGCACTCCGTCCATACCGTTGATGACCAGAACCACATAATCAAGAACCTGCAATGTTCTTTCCATCTCTGTTCCGAAATCCACATGTCCCGGAGTGTCAAGCAAAGCTATATGCATATCAGCATATGCAAGCTCTGCATGCTTGGAAAATATCGTGATCCCCCTGTCCTTTTCCTGACTGTCCGTATCTAGATATGTATCCTGATGATCCACCCGCCCAAGCTTTCTTATCTGTCCTGCCTGATATAGCATCGCCTCCGACAGGGTGGTCTTACCCGAATCAACGTGGGCCAGTATGCCCGCGACTATGTTCTTCATATGTATCTTTTTCCCTTCACCAGCCGATATATATCACCTGCCATGCATCTTGCTGACCATTGATATATATCGGTTCTTTATAAACTCATTTATCGGTTCAGCTATGAGTCTGTATCCGCCATGCTATCGCCATCCGGGATTCCCTGTTTTTCATTCTGCGCCGCCTTATATCTCTTGAACCTCTTGAAGAATATGGCTGTAAATGCACCTATGATAAAAGGGAACATGAATGTGGCAAATCTATAGAGAAGTGCCATGGCTCCGGCTGCAGCAGAACCAACAAGTCCCGAATAGATCGCTGTCATAACAAGCTCACTTGATCCGATTCCTCCCGGCATAGGAATGACTGCCGCCAGCATGACACTCATGGCTGTTATACCTATTGACGTGACAATATTCATATCACACAAGTTGTGACACACTATATAAGGTATGGCAAACCAGCACGCGAACTTGCATATATCAAGCAGCATGACTACCACTATAAGCCACGGTTTCTTAAGTACAACCCTGGTGGCATCCTCCATCATAGCTGTCTGCCCACTTAAACTGTCAATCTGCTTTGCAAATCGTCCTTTAAACAAAGCATCAGCTTTTTCAAGAAGCCATCTGAGGAATCTGTGAAACGGCGGCCAGCACGCAAAGAGCACTATCGCCATCGTTATGAGTATGGTCGCTATAACACCGAGGACAACATATGAACTGTATTTGCCAAACACTCCAAGCATATATTCTCTGTTCGCAAGAAACAATGCCACCGCCATAACACATATGGTCATCTTGTGTATCGCATAATCAATAGAGTACAGACCAAGCGCTTTCGACGGCTGTATTCCGCAGTGTTTCATGAACAATGTGGATGCCACTATGGTACCGCTCCCAAGGGTTGACACCCTGTAAAATGACACAAAATACGTCATAATATTTGCATCGAAAAATGTCATATTGTTCTCCACCTGTCGCATGAGGATAAACGTTATGCAGCTCTCTATCACTCCGTATAAAAGTGTCGCTCCGAGAATAGCTGCCACGACCACAGGACTTGTCTTTACAAGCTGCGACATTATAGGGCCTGCCATGTCACGGAACACATATATGATAAGTCCGACCAGCACCAGCACACACAACCATTTTATAAGTGTTTTCTGTCTATCTGATAGTTTTTTCATAGTCTTATATCCCTTTTCCCCTAATATCAATTCATTCAGATCAGTCTTATCCCAATCTGCCCACCATCTCAAATGCACCGGCAATTAGCGGCTGATCTCATGTTTCGTACAATAGATTAACAAGCTAATGGAAAAAATACAAGCATATGTTATTTCATTCTGACATAATAGGTAGACTTGCCTGTACCGCCTCTGCCTATATCGCCCTCTTTTACGAGTTTTCTGAGTGCTCCCTCTACCGAACTGATGCTGAGAGTCGGACAAAGTTCCATTATATCCTGCTTTGTAAACTTTCCTATTTTCAGCAGTATTGCTTTTCTTACCATCTCAATTGCAGGTAATTTTTCCTCTACGATTTCAAAGCGCTCCTCAAAATCCTTATAAGCAGCAAGTATCGTTCCAAGGAGATACTTTATAAACGGAATTACATCCTCCGTGCCCTCATGCCAGCCTGCCTGCGCTTTTCCAAGTGACTCATAATATAACTCCTTATTTCCTGCGATCTTAGCCTCAAGGGAAATATACTTTCCTACATAGAATCCACTTCTATATAGCAGAAGCGTTGTGAGCAGTCTGCTCATTCTGCCATTGCCATCATTAAACGGGTGTATGCACAGAAAATCATGTATGAAAACAGGAATGACGATCAGCGGCTCCACCTCGAAATTACCGATCACCCTGTTGTATTCTCCACATATCCTGTCCAGCGCTTCCGGTGTCTCAAATGGAGCCATCGGCGTGAACAGGACTTCCGTTTTCCCATCAGGATAAGTTGCGCTGATATAATTCTGCACCGTCTTTGTTCTTCCTGCAAATGGGTTATTCATATGACTGTACAACATCTTATGCAGCTGAAGTATATAATTCTGAGTTATAGGTATTGCATCAAAGCTTTCATGTATAACCCCCAGCACATCCCTGTAACCTGCTATCTCTTCCTCGGCTCTGTTCTTCGGTGTGGTCTTCTCCTCAACCAACTGCTTTATTCTTGTATTTGTTGTGACTATACCCTCTATGGCATTGGACGCCTCCGTGCTCTGGATCTTTGCTATCTCAACAAGCTTATCCAGTTCATCCGGACGCTGTCTTAAATACAGTTCCTGTTTACCTGCATATCTATATATTGCAGCTATGAGTCCAAGCACTTCAGAATCCCATTTTTCTTCTTTTATTTTACTGTAATTAAAAGTTCTCATTCCCTTAATTTGCTCCTTTTCCCTTAAATATTAGCACATTTTAAGGGAAAGTCAACCCAATTAAGGGCATTTCCCCTCAAAGTTCTATCAGTTTTAAGGTTATCCAATTGTATACTATTTATGCAGCTAATTAAGGGTACTTTCAAAAAAAGCCACCACATCAAAACACGATGTGGTGGCTTTTTCATATAAATTCTATATCACAGCAATTACTATATATCCATTTAGCCGAATAACGGAGTTGAGTAATATCTGTCTCCACTGTCTGGAAGAAGTACTACGATATTCTTGCCTGCATACTCAGGGCGCTCTGCGATCTGCTTTGCTGCAAAGTAAGCTGCACCTGATGAGATTCCTACGAGGATTCCCTCTGCTGATGCGATCTCCTTTGCTGCTACAAATGCGTCATCATTCTCAACGGCGATGATCTCGTCATATACCTTTGTGTTAAGTGTGTCAGGAACAAATCCTGCACCGATTCCCTGTATCTTGTGTGCTCCTGAAACACCCTTTGAGAGGACTGGTGATGTGGCAGGCTCAACGGCGATGACCTTTACATCTGGATTCTTCTCCTTCAGATACTCGCCAACGCCTGTGATAGTTCCACCTGTTCCGATACCGGCTACAAATACATCTACCTTGCCGTCTGTATCCTCCCAGATTTCAGGACCAGTTGTGAGTCTGTGTGCCTTTGGATTGGATGGATTTACGAACTGTCCAGCTACAAAGCTGCCAGGGATCTCCTTTGAAAGCTCATCAGCCTTTGCGATGGCTCCCTTCATTCCCTTTGTTCCGTCTGTGAGAACTATCTCAGCACCGTATGCCTTGATGATGTTACGTCTCTCAACGCTCATGGTCTCAGGCATAACGATGATCGCCTTGTAACCCTTGGCTGTTGCTATGGATGCAAGACCGATACCTGTGTTACCTGATGTAGGCTCGATGATAGTTGCCCCCGGCTTGAGTGTTCCATCCTTCTCAGCATCCTCGATCATCTGGAATGCGATTCTGTCCTTAACGCTTCCTGCTGGGTTAAAGTACTCCAGCTTCGCAAGGATATTTGCCTTGAGATCATTCTTCTTCTCTATGTTTGAAAGCTCCAAAAGTGGAGTCTTGCCTATAAGCTCTGCTGCGCTCTTATATATATTACTCATATTATCGTACCATTACCTTTCCTGATATTTATTATGCTCACTATTTGTAGTCTTCTCTTATATTCATTATTTATATCGATTACTCCTGAATTGCCTTGAATGCCTCGTCAAGATCCTCGATGATATCGTCTATGTTCTCAGTACCGATTGAAAGTCTGATAGTGTTCTGCTTGATTCCCTGGTCGATAAGCTCCGCCTCGTTCAGCTCTGAGTGAGTTGTTGATGCCGGGTGGATAGCCAGTGACTTAACATCAGCGACATTTGCAAGAAGTGAGAATATCTCCAGGTTGTCGATGAACTTCTTGGCTGTCTCTGCATCGCCCTTGATCTCAAATGTGAAGATTGAACCACCACCGTTAGGGAAGTACTTCTTGTACAGTCTCTGCTGCTCAGGATCTGTTGAAACTGAAGGATGGTTTACCTTCTCAACAAGTGGATGATTGTTCAGGTACTCAACTACCTTGAGTGCATTTGATACATGTCTCTCAACACGGAGTGACAGTGTCTCAAGTCCCTGAAGGAATATCCATGAGTGTATTGGTGAGATCGTAGCACCTGTGTCACGGAGGAGGATAGCTCTGATCCTTGTGACAAATGCTGCAGGACCTGCTGCGTCTACAAAGCTTACACCGTGGTAGCTCTCATTTGGCTCAGTGAGCTGTGGGAACTTGCCTGATGCCTTCCAGTCGAAGTTACCGCTGTCGATGATGACACCACCGATAGTTGTTCCGTGTCCACCAATGAACTTTGTCGCTGAGTGAACTACGATGTCTGCACCGTACTCGATAGGTCTTACAAGGTATGGTGTTGCAAATGTGCTGTCGATAACAAGCGGAATCTTGTGTGCGTGAGCGATCTTTGCTATTGTCTCGATATCTGAAACCTCTGAGTTAGGATTTCCAAGGACCTCAATGTAGAGGGCCTTTGTGTTCTCCTGGATAGCATCCTCAAATGCCTGTGGATCAAGTGGATCAACGAATGTTGTATCTACATTGTAATCCTTGAGTGTATGTGCAAGGAGATTGTATGTTCCGCCGTAGATATTCTTTGCTGCTACGATGTGGTCTCCTGCAAGTGCAAGGTTCTGAATTGTATATGTAACTGCTGCTGCGCCTGAGCCAACTGCCAGTGCTGCAACGCCACCCTCGAGGGCCGCGATTCTTCTCTCAAATACATCCTCTGTTGGATTTGTAAGTCTTCCGTAGATGTTGCCGGCATCCTTGAGTGCGAATCTGTCAGCTGCATGCTGTGAGTTGTGGAATACGAATGATGATGTCTGGTAGATTGGTACCGCTCTTGCATCCGTAACCGGGTCTGCTGTCTCCTGTCCTACGTGTAACTGTAATGTCTCAAACTTTAAATTTCTCTCTGCTCTTGTCTTCTTTGCCATGATCTTATTCTCCTTAAATTCAAATATTTTATCTGTCATGCGCACCTGCCCATTCATCTTGTCATGTATATGAGCTCATGTGGCATTATACTCTTCTTTATTATTCTCTGTCTATTATGTATGATCTGTTATTTATATCTGTGTCATGATTATTTGTTCTGTGTTCGCTTTAACAGCAGCAACACATGACTTCTATGCAACACATTCGTCTGTCTTCATTAAGGTACTGCGGTTTAAATGTACTTCCCAGCATATCAACACCTCTTTCTTGATTTTCGTCTTTGAAATTTGACTTGATCGTATCATTTCTGTGATTATTTTTACTTTTCACATAATTCCTACTTGGAAACTATGAATTAAGCATAGCTGTATATTACAGCCTAATTCCCACTTTGTCAATAGGTTTTTTATGAATTATCTTGATTGTTTTTTTTCAGATGTTATAATAGACGTGTAAATGATGTGAAATCATCAGTAAATACAGGCATTTGGGAGGTTTATATTATGAAAGTATCCACAAAAGGGCGTTACGCTCTGCGTTTTCTTATAAATATAGCATCGAGGACAGACGGCAAGCCAGTGAGCATCAAGGATGTTGCCGCACAGGAGGAAATATCCGAGAAATACCTTGAGCAGATCACTTCTGTGCTGAACTCCGGCGGGCTGGTGAAGAGCACCAGAGGTCCACAGGGAGGTTATCTTCTCCGAAAAGCCCCTGAAGACATAACAGTTGGAATGGTTTTAAGGCTCACTGAGGGCGGCATATCTCCTGTTGCGTGCCTTGATGCAGATGAATTCCAGTGCGAACGCGAGGCAAGATGCTCCACCATAGGTCTCTGGCGCAGACTGGACAAAGCGATCCGGGACGTGGTAGACACCACCACCATCGCTGACCTTGTGGCAGAAAGACCTGAGGCGGCAGATAACTATTGCATTTAAATCATATATACATGCTTTTGTTATATTTTTTATACTTTTGACTTCAACAGCCGTATGACCTTCTCAACATACGGCTTTACACCATCCCCAGGGAACACATCTTCCGGCATCTCAAATCCGTGTTCCTCACGATACATATAATACCTGTTATCTATGTATTCACCATATTTTTCACAGAGATCATATACCTCCATGGTTCCGAAATCATCCAGCATCGTCACCGTCTTCACAAGTATGCTGCCACAGAAATCCTCGGCTATCTCCTCCACACCCATACACAACATTTCCTCGGTGGGGCTTTTTTTATCTATGGAATATATCTGATCCATATACAGCATTTCACCACTTCCCAGGTCAATACTGCCAGCATCGCCATCTATAGACCATACCCTCGCATTATATTCCTCTGTCAGCTTTTCGCCTCTAAAATCCCAATATTTGATACTGGCCAGCTCTTCGCCTTCGGTGACAAGCTCAAAGCTGTTCTCCAGGCACATCAGAACTTCGCCATCAATTTTCTTGTTATGCTTTTCTCTATCCCGGCGAAGTTTCAGCCGGTGATTATACAAGTCCTCAGCGTTTTCTATGAATCTCGTAGCGCATGTATACAGACTGCGGATATCTTCCCTGTTCAGGCCGGTCAAACGGTAAAATTGAGCGATTCCAGAATCCACACCACAATTTGTTCCTATCTCCAGCTCATACCGATCCGGCTTGTCACACTCCGGGGATCTCTTTATCCTTCTGAGAACATATCCATCCTCCACATGTGTCCCCTCCGTCCCAAGACACAGCACTTTTTCGTACGGATCTCCGCTATTATTCCTCACGATCTGGGCATCTTCCATGTCTGAATCAAGTATAGTCCGTATATCCGCCTTGAGCTGCCGGACATTCGGGAAGTCGTATGCCGCCGCATTTATCAGAGTCTCCCACACCTCTCTATCGTTTTCTTCGTTATCTCCAGCCTTATCCTTTTCTGTATTTTCCAGGTTATTTCTCTTGCTTACAAGGAGCTGCATATGATAGTCAAATGACAGTATTTTATTCTCCCCATTCTCAATGTCGAGTATATTATCTCCGTTCACGGCCTCCATATCCGGGTGTGTATAACAGAGCTTATATGTGCCATTCGTCCAGCAGAAAATATCGTTAAAAAGATGACTGAGATAATCATCGTCATGCTCGCAGCCACTCTCACGTATAAACTTATATCCCTGTCTCATATCCTATGCCTCCTCACATTATGCATTTATTTACAAAAATAATACCCTGTCCTTGCGGACAGGGTAAGTGAACCTGTGGTGTAAAATTTTCACTCTTACTTGTGAGCCATTGTCTTGATCTCTGTGTCGATCTTCTGTACGAACTCGTCAAGTGGAAGAACTGTTGTGTCAGCCTCACCGTGAAGTCTGTATGATACTGTTCCGTTCTCAGCCTCATTGAATCCGATTACGAGAAGGTATGGAACCTTCTGAACCTGACCCTCACGCATACGATAACCAAGCTTCTCTGCTCTGTCGTCGAGCTCTACACGAACGTCGATGGCATCAAGGGCATCAACAACCTTATGAGCATAAGCCATGAGATCCTCGTTGTCTGTCTTGACAGGCATAACTCTTACCTGTACAGGTGCAAGCCATGTTGGAAGATTGCCCTTTGTCTCCTCAAGGATGTAAGCCATGAATCTGTCGAGAGATCCAAGGATAGCTCTGTGGAGAACTACAGGTGTCTTCTTCTCGCCGTCCTTGTCGATATACTTCAGATCGAACTTAGCTGGCAGACAGAAGTCGAGCTGACATGTCGAGAGTGTATACTCATTTCCTACGGCCGGCTTAACATTTACATCAAGCTTTGGTCCGTAGAATGCAGCCTCACCGATCTCCTCTGTGTAATCGATTCCTATATCATCAAGAACTTTTCTAAGTGCATTCTCTGCTTTGTTCCACATCTCATCGTCATCGTGATACTTTACCTTGTCCTCTGGGTCACGGAGTGACAGTACGCATCTGTAATCTGTGATTCCGAAATCCTTGTATGTGTCAAATATGAGCTTAACAACTCCTGCAAACTCTTCCTCGATCTGGTCTGGTGTCACAAATATATGTGAATCGTTCTGACAGAAGTGTCTTCCTCTCTCAATACCCTTGAGTGTACCACTTGCCTCAAATCTGAAGTCGTGTGCGATCTCAGCGATCCTGATAGGAAGATCCTTATATGAGTGCATCTTGTTTGCATATATCATCATGTGGTGCGGGCAGTTCATTGGACGAAGTACAAATGACTCTCCCTCCATCTCCATTGCCGGGAACATGTTGTCCTTGTAGTGATCCCAGTGACCTGATGTCTTGTAGAGGTTTACTGTACCTACACAAGGTGTCATAACGTGGAGATAGCCAAGCTTTCTCTCCTTGCGCTTGATGTAGTTCTCAAGCTCCTGCCATACTGTATATCCCTTTGGAAGGAACATTGGAAGTCCACGTCCTACGAGGTCATCAACCATGAAGAGCTGCATGTCCTTGCCGATCTTTCTGTGGTCTCTCTCCTTAGCCTCTTCAAGTAACTGAAGATGCTCCTCAAGCTCCTCCTTTGTAGGGAAGCACACACCGTATATTCTCTGGAGAACCTTGTTCTTGCTGTCGCCCTTCCAGTAAGCTCCTGAATGTCTGATGAGCTTGAAGTTACGGCAAAGCTTTACATTGTCTACGTGAGGTCCACGGCAGAGGTCTGTGAAATCACCCTGCTCATAGCATGTGATCGTTCCATCCTCAAGTCCATTTATAAGATCGAGCTTGTACTCGTCATCCTTGAACATCTCAAGAGCTTCTTCCTTGGATATCTCCTTGCGGATGATCTTCTTGCCGCTCTTGGCAATCTTCTTCATCTCTTTCTCGATGGCTGCGAGATCTTCCTCGCCTCTGATAACGTCATCGCCGAGATCTACATCATAGTAGAATCCTTCTGCAACTACCGGTCCTACCCAGAACTTTGCCTGTGGGTACAAATGCTTGATAGCCTGTGCCATAAGATGTGCACAGGAATGATTCAGTGTCTTAAGCTGTTCGTCTTCTTTGAAATTAACCATGTCAGTTCTCCTTCTTACTTCTTATAAAGTGAAAATAAATTGCATGTAACAACTAAAAAAGCACCCTTAGATATAATCTATCTAAGGGTGCGTATGCACGTTTCCACCTTAACTTTTAACTCAATTATGCCTTTAACGCAGCTACGCGGTGACGCTTATATCGCGCACGGCTCGGGAGTGGTCTTCATGTGATATATCATAAGCTGCTCCCACCATATGTTCTGGCTCACGTCTGATTCATATCTGAGTCCGATTCACATATGCAGCTCTCTCTGGATGCATCCACCACACTACTCTTTCCGTCTATGCCTTTGTCTTATCTGCCACCTAGTGTAGCACGATATATTTTTTTTCACAATAGTATTTTTTATTTTTTTGTCTTTATTTTTTTCAACCATTTTCAGCCTTTTTCAGCCAATCAAACAGCCAACAGACTTCTCTCTACCTCATCTCCATGGAAAGACTCATATCCTGGCCGTCCACCACAAGAGTTCCCATGCTGCCGCATACCACAGGCATCATCGGTGACAGATGTCCGAGATCCACATCCATCACGACAGGCACATTGTATTTTCCTATGATCCCCAGCACAGCCTGATACTGGTCAAGGCCCATCATCTCCTGTCCGAACTGCAGCGGTCTGCCGATCATAAAGCCCTTACAGTATCTGAACCATCCGCCGTTGTCCATCTGCCACATGGCTCGTCTTATGGACATGACGTTCAGATCACAGGACTCGAGGAACCAGATAAATCCATCATCCTTATATCTCTCAAGGAATTCGCCAACATGGTCAAACTTTGTTCCTATAAGGTTCACCAGACAGTCCATGCAGCCGCCTATCATTCGCCCGCTCACCTGGAACTTCTCAGGATAGCCCTTTATCACTCTTGGCTCTGTGATGTTGTATGGCAAGAATGGATGTTCCTCATCCCTGAGGGATTCCTTCTCCCATCCGTCATATCCGGCAAATGACAGTTTCTGTCCCTGAAGGACCGCCATAGCATCCGCAACTGATCGGTGCCACGGCTCTTGTCCAAATGCCGCCGCACACGGACCATATATGGACGCCGTATCGCACAATGTCGTGAGCAGGAATGTGAGATTTGTGTTGTCCGAATATCCCATAAACCACTTCGGATCTGCTGCCCTCAGTCTGTCAAAATCAACATAGTTAAGTATCTCGCACATGAGCTCTCCGCCGCCGCAGGATATGAGTGCATCGTTCTTCTCCGATGTGTAATAGTCATTTATCTCCTGACCGCACAGCTCCGGCTTGTTGCTGATTCCTATGCCCTCACCGGTATAGCAATTTGGCCCGATCTGTATACCAAAACCCATATTCCTGAAGTTCTCCTGCGCTCTGCCAAATGCAGTCTTATACGGCTCTGTATCACAGCCAAATGATGGCGCAACGAAACCTATCGCATCGCCCTTTTTTATAAATTTCGGAAATCTCATATATCATACACAGGTATTTCCTGCTTACCTCCTTCTTATCGTTTTATCATATTCAGCCATCCGGTCCAAATCTCCAGACATCATAAATTTCTACATCAGTTTTAATATCCACTCAACCACGAACACCGTCACACACGCCGCAGCAGCCACAACTATAAGTCCCTTCTGCTTTATTCCAAGTATGAGTGCAACCGCAAATCCACACACAGCGCTTATGACACTCTCCGTACTGTATAGTATAGACGGAAGTGTCAGCGCCGTGAGACATGAATACGGTACATAATAGAGGAATGAATTGACGAATCTGTTCTCTATCTTCTTGCGGAACGCCACCAGCGGCACCATTCTTATGAGGTAGGTGACGACCGCCATGGTTATTATATATATGTATATATTCATCACTGCACCTCCTCTTTCTCAGCTCCCACAGGGAAGAATATAGCTCCGATCACAGACGCTGCCACAGTGCTTATGATTATGGCGATTCCCGTCGATATGAATTTGAATATCGGAACGTAATACAGCACGCACGATATGACTGCCGCCACAAGCGCAACTATGGCAACCGGTCTCGATTTCTTAGCGACCGGCATGACTATGGCAACGAACATTCCGTAGAGTGCCAAGCTTAATGCGCTGCTGATGGACTTCGGAAGGATCCCGGATGCCACCGCACCGAACAGCGTTCCGCCCGTCCAGCCGACTATCGGAAGGAGCTGAAGTCCTATCATATACCCAAATGTCAATTCCTTCACATGGCCCATCGCCACCGCAAATATCTCGTCAGTATTTGCAAATGCTATTACGAGTCTCTCCTTGATTCCAACTGCCTCCCCAAGCTTTTGTGAAAGTGACAGGCTCATGAGAGAATATCTCAGATTGATTATGAACTGGGTGAGTATCATCTCAACCAGCGTTCCCCCTGCAAGGATAATCTTGAGTCCTGCAAACTGTCCCGCACTGGTTACATTTGTCAGGCTTATGATGACCGCCTGAAAACTTGTGAGTCCGCCCTTTACCGCCAGCAGACCAAAACTAAAACTTACTGCGAAATACCCCAGTGCTATCGGTATTCCATCCTTTAACCCTTTTCTAAATTCCATCTTAAATACTACTTCTTTCGTGACAAATTATGTTATCTCTTCCTTCTGCGTCCTCCGCAGTCGTAACACTTTACATACTTCCACACAAATCTGTCCTTGAACCCAAGGCCAAGATATGTGTATGCCCTTACCTTTGTATACAGCTTTCTGGCAGCCGCGATCTGCCTGTCATCCGGCTCAACGCGTCCGTATACAGCAGCCTGAACCCATTTTATAAACTCTGTGAACTCATCGCCCTTTATAAAGCTGCACGACTCCGTGACAGTGTCGGCATACTCCGTGTCGTTCTCACTGACGTTCTCTATGGCACCAGAAAACACCATCATATCATACATCGCCGTGGACATCTCGTATATAGCTGATATCCTGTTTCTTCCCACAAGCCTGCGTCTCCTGCGCGCAACTATCGTCCTTCTTCTGAAGATGACTGCGCCCCACAATATCAGTATCACGGCAAGCACAACAACGACTGTTCTGAACACTCTGTTCTGTACAAGCTCCGACAGACCATCCCCGGCATCCCCTGGTGATCCCGACTGCGCATCTCCACTGCCATCATTCGGGACATCGACCTGATTGCCATTTTCTCCTGTGCCATTTGAAGAATCACCATCCGTCTCCGTAGTGACTTCTGTATTCTCTGACATCTGGGTTGTCGAATCAGTTGTCGCCTCCGTTGTTACATCCGGACTTGAAGTCTCCTCAGAAGTCTCCGGCTCCTCTGTATCATCCGATGAATTGTCCGCAGTATTATCACCGCTGTAATCCGGTTCCTTCGGTATCCCCAAAGTATCCGCCCTGTCTCCAAGCGGTGTGGCATCCACGATCACCCAGTCACCGTCATCCTCACTGTACGCTTCAATCCACGCATGACTGTATTTATCCAGAACCACCGCACGGTATGTTCCATCCGACTGCTTTATCCACGCAGACGACGGCACCACATAACCTGTATTATACACGGTGGAGATTCCCAGTATCCTGAAGCCCACCGCCGCCGCAGAAGCAAAGTGAACACAATATCCCTCATGAACGTCATACATCGCACTGTTGACCGGATCCTCACCCTCGGTAAATTTCTTTGGTGCTGTGGTATATGACATATGCTGTCTTATATATGTCACCAGTTTGTCCATGACCGCATTGGAAAACTTCTTATCTGGCGCATATCCCTGTATCTCTGATTCGTATCTTGCAAATGTGTCCTTATCATAATACACCATGACCTCATCATCAGGGCTGTGTCCATCCGCCCTTCCGTGCCATGACCCATTCTCATATGTAACATAGCTTCTCGACTTGACGTAGAGATTTCCCTGAGGCTTATCCTCCCTGATTATCTCATCCACAACTTCATCACCGGGATTGACCTCAGAATCATCCACCTTATAGTAACCTGAATATCCTTTGTTACTTTCCCCCGACAGAAAATATTCCATATTGTCCACCATGTCGAGCAGTTTCCCTTGTTCCTTCACACCTCTGTCGTATACGCTGTCATATACAAGAAGGGTGACAACAAGGCACGCGGCAAATACCGTCACAGGAACTGCAATGTTCCACACCACCGACAGCGGCTGTCCCATTCTCATGAGAACATATCTAGCCACGATAAGTGACAATACAGTAAGCACTACTCCGGGTGCACTCACAGGTACACTGAGTGTTGCGCCAGCAAGCATAAACAAAAATGCAAGTCCGATAGCTATCATCAGACTGTTACACCTGTATATCATATAAGTGGCAAAGAACATTGACACCGCCACTATAAAAAGCACAAATTCCGTCACAGCACTCACGCTGACATAGTCAAGATCTATGAGTCCTGTCTTTATCCCATAAACCTTTTTCAGATCATATGCTATGCTGTATACCATGCCCTTTCCTCCGGCATAGAGCAGCTTTCTTCTGGCAAGCCCCCAACCCAGCAACACAGTAACCGGAACCACAATATCCAGTATCCTCTGTTCTTTTCTCAAAATGTACCACAGAGAATAAACCAGTGCTATCACCAGACTTCCTATGATATACGCACCCACAAGATTGGTGGAGTCCATATATTTATTTATATCCGAGCTGTATGCGATATCGCCCACAAGGTATGTCATACCAAGCGACAACGCCCATACAGCCAGTCCCAAAACAACTCTCAATTCCACACCTCTGTAATTCTATGATGCCTGGAGAATCTACACCGTGATATAGGATTTTGCAAGATCCTCCTTTATGGTTTCAAATCCCACCTGAAAACTTTCATCTCCACACTCTATATTGCCATTCATGTCTATGTCGATGAAGCTTGTGAAATCCTCACCTCTGTATCTCTCTCTGTACATTCCTATCACATCGTAGCTGTCATTTGTCCTGGCATCCACATACGACAACCTTGCAGCGGCATCGTACACATCCTCCTCACGGACTATGCGGTATCTCGTTATGGACATCTCCTCCGGATCATACCACGCTATAAAGTGAGGGACTTTAACATCTATCAGTGAAAAGCTCACCGATACCATGGATTCCAGCGCAACAGACATTGCCTGTCCATAGTGACGGCAGTTTCTTCCATCGAGATCCATACAGATGATGACCGGACACGACAATGCCTTTGATGTATCCCTGACCATTATCTCATCCTGTCTGGCCGACAACTTCCAGTGGATACGGGTCATCCTGTCTCCAGGTCTGTACTCTCTCACCTGATACACCTCGGTCGAGTCATCGCTTCTCACATCCGAATAATATACATCACTGTCCGTCACAAAATCTCTTGTGTTCTTCGTGACCTCCACCGGAACGAGATAGCACTGAGGCAATACGTAAATGTACGCCGTTCCACCAACCTTTTTCCTGATTGAGAAAATATGGAAAGCATCATATATCCTGACGCCCGATGCCTTTATCTCGTATCTTCCGCTGACATCCAGCTTCATCTTTCCCACGCACTTTCCATACCTGTCATCTATCTGTTCAAATGTACTCTTCTTCTTTTTCTTCATACCCGGAGCAAGAACACTGAACACCGCTGCCACATGGGGTACCTGACCACCGGTGGCAGATACCGCAAGTTCTGGACAAAATGTACTGTTCTTCTCAACCACAGGTATATTCATCTGCATCTTAACACTGGTTCTCATGTATCGCACGACCAGCCCGGCTATAAGACTCAGCATGACAGCAGTCATGATCACCGCTGCGAAAAAGTATGATTTTTCTTTATTGATTATTCCTATATATACACATGCCCCTATCAGGACAATATACAATATTCCTCGTCTCATACGACATCCTACCACTACACGCTTTCAAATCTCATGCTACTTTTTCGCCGAACTTCTTCGTCTAACCGACGGTTTATACACCCTCTCCATTATGTCCTTGAGCACAGCCTCCTGTGTTATGTGGTTCACCCTTGCCTTGGCACTTAAAACTATCCTGTGTCTTATGACGTCCGTCCACACCATCTGCACATCCTCAGGTATGACAAAATCTCTCCCACTTATATATGCCCAGCTCTTCGCCATCTTGGTGAGGGCTATCGTTCCTCTTGGACTCACTCCTAGCTCAAGGCTTGGATTCTCTCTGGTTCCAACAACAAGCTGGCCTATATAAGAATACACGTCATCGCTGACCTTGACATGCTTTACTTCCTCCCTGATAAGCCGCAGCTCAGACGCACCTATTACAGGCTGTACATCCTGAAAGCCATCAGCGGAGGTTCTTCCCTTAACTATATCCAGCTCGCTCTCTATGGATGGATATCCCAGCTTAAGGCACACCATAAATCTGTCGAGCTGGGAATCAGGAAGAAGCTGTGTTCCGGCACTGCCGATAGGGTTCTCCGTGGCAATTACTATAAATGGATCCGGAACCTGATATGTCACTCCATCCACAGTCACATGTCCCTCCTCCATAACCTCGAGAAGTGCCGACTGTGTCTTTGGAGATGTTCTGTTTATCTCATCTGCGAGGAACAGATTGCACATAACAGCACCCGGTCTGTACACAAACTGATTTGTCGCCTTATCGTACATCGTAAATCCCGTTATATCTCCCGGAAGGACATCCGGTGTAAACTGGACTCTCTTGTTCTGGAGCCCCATTGCATTTGCAAATGCAAGAGCCATCGTCGTCTTGCCGACTCCCGGTACATCGTCCATGAGAATGTTACCGCCTGCGATTATCGCCGCCATTATCTTGGCAATACACACATCCTTGCCTATGACGACCTTCTTCACCTCATCTATAACGTCCATTACCTTGTCATTATAATTCATCTCGTTCTCCCATCCTTCAGATTATCTGTCTACATACGCAACAGGGAGGAAGCTCTTCCACTTCCTCCCTGTTATCATTGCTGCTGAAGCTTCGCCTTTACCGTCTCTATATTATTCATTATAACTCTGTATGTATCATTGTCCCCATAGACACTGTAGAGTTCTTCTGCCGCAAGCTGATAAAATTTGAGTGCCTGCTGGTAATCCTCCTGTCTGTACCACACCTCTGCAACAGCAGACAGCGCAGCACTGTAGTGATATCCTCTGACACCCTTGAGCTGATATCTGCGCACCGCCTCCGTCAGCTTGTCCTGAGCTTCCTTGAGCCGACCTGCCCTGAGAAGGCTCTCGCCGAGATTGGCATATGTGGCAACAATCTCCGTACCAGCATTCTCATGTCTTTCTATGATGCTGAGCGCGTGCTCCAGTGCATCAACAGCCTTGTCGTAATCGCCAAGCTCCTGATAAATGAGCGCCACGTTATTATAATAACCCGCCAGCAATATATCATATGGACCGAGCTGCTCCGAATATATGTCATACACCTTCCTGCAATAGGACAGGGCTTCCAACAGGTTACCTGCAGCCCTGTTCTCATTTGCAATATTCATGAGAGCGGTTCCATATGGAACTGTATCTTCAATCCCCATCTTATGAGCGAGCCTCATGACCTGCCTGCAAAAATACAGTGCCTTGTCGTGTTCTCCCGTGGTGCGGTGAAAACCGATAAGCTCATTGTATATCGCAAGCATGGAATCAGTATCCTTTTCATATTCAGCATCGCTGAGTGCCTGGGTAAGGTATCTCTCCACCTCCGGCAGTCTGTTCTCTGCGAACAGCTTATCAAGCCCGCTAAAAACCTCATTTATATTCATATAGTCAACCTCAATTTCTCTCACAATATCCTGTCATCACATCATAACACAATATTCGATTCATTTACAGACCCATTAAGGAAATCCATGGCATTGTCCAGAGTGGTCCTGCTTATCGCCTCCAGTGCCTCCTCTGTAAGGAATCCCTGATGAGACGTCACTATCACATTTGGAAATGACAACAGTCTCGCAGTGATCGAGGACTCCAGTATGTCATCCTCCCTGTTCTCAAATACATTTGGGGTCTCCTCCTCGTATACATCCAGCCCGATTCCGAAGAATTTTCTGCTTCTGATCCCAGCTATGAGATCGTCGGTCTTGATGAGTGCACCTCTGGAGGTATTCACCAGGATCACGTGATCCTTCATCATGCCAATGGTCTCTTCATTTATCATATGGTAGGTCTCGTCGGTCAGCGGACAGTGAAGCGATATAAGATCAGATCCCGCCAGAAGCTCAGGGAGCTCCACATATCTGACAAAATCAAGGTCCGGATTCTTATACATATCGTAGGCGATCACATCCATTCCAAATCCATGACATATCCTCGCCATGGCAGCCCCGATCTTACCGGTTCCGACAATACCGGCTGTCTTGCCGTAGAAGTTCATGCCTGTAAGTCCGACCAGACTGAAGTTGTTCTCCCTCACCTTTATATAGCTCTTGTGCAGTCTCCTGTTCACCGCCATGGCAAGTGCCATCGCATGCTCCGCCACAGCCTCAGGCGAATAGCCCGGAACCCTCATCACAGTTATACCGCATTTTTTTGCCGCATCCATATCCACGTTGTTGAAGCCCGCGCATCTCATCAGTATAAGCTTCACGCCCGCATCACTCAGCGCATTCACAACGGGTGCACTCACATCCGAGCTGACAAATGCACATATGGCGTCATACCCCTTTGCAAGTCTTGCGGTCTTCACCGACAGATCTGTGTCCACATAATCTATGGTCAGCTTGTCGTACTGATCTTTTATCGCATCGAACGACTCCATGTCATAACGCTTTGTATCATAAAATAATATATTCATATCTGTTCCTCCTGTTTTTTCCTCTATCGGTATAATGTGTAGCATTGCTTTTTTCTATGTACAAAAACGGAGATTCTCTGAACTGTGTACAGAGGATCTCCGTTTATTATTTGCGTGACAGTATAGCTGTAAGTCCCTGAGTCGGAACATGTGAGTCATCGTTATCCAACATGTTAGGCAGTATGAGTGTCGCCTCATACACCTTGCCCTTTCTGCAGGTCGTAAATGATCCATTCATCTCCTCCGCCATCTTCTGACATGTCAAAGTACCTATATGTGTGCTCTCAGCCTTGCTGCTTTCCGGATTTATATAATTTCTGAAATAAATTCTTACCTTTCTCCGATCTATATATACCCTTATATCTATGCTTTTTGATTTGTCCGAATACTTTCTGATGTTGGTAAATACATTGTCGGTTATCCTCTTCATACCCTGAAGATCAACGTAAATTTCGGCTTCCTTGTCCGAGATATCAATGTCGAACTGATATCCATTCTCGCCCAGGAGCACAACATACTCTCCAAGCATCTGGTCAAGGAACGGCCCCGCCGGGAACATCTCCATGTTGAGATCCTCACCGCCCTTTGAATATACATAGAAGTATCTGAACATCTTGTCCGACATCGTCCTGAGCTGCTCCGCCTTCTCAGCACTTATCCTTATGTATTCGTCAAGCTCCTCCTGGGATGAATACTCCTTGTTCTGCATGAGCTCCAGATATCCCGCCATGACTGTGAGCGGAGTTCTTATATCATGGGCCATGGCTGTGACCAGATCACTGTTCGCCTGCCATGCCTCACGCTCCCTGCTGAGCTGCTCAATAATGGTCTGCCTCATGGTGTCTACATTCTCCGCCAGCATACAGATCTCATCCTGACCGTGTATTGTTATCGGCCCATTGATATCCACATCCTTGATATCCATGACCTCATTTGTGAGGCGTCTCATTCTGCCTATCTCTCTTCCGAAATAGACTATTATCACACCGATGAACAGGATACAGCATATGACAAATATCGCTATCTCTCCGACATCCTTGATCGTATCATCCGAATAGTCAACTATGCAGACATCAAACACTCCATCCTTGAATAGCACAGGATAGAAATCGTAGTCAAATTCATTGAGGTCTCCTCGCAGCATGCTGGAATTGCCGTAGTAAGCTCCCTCATCCGCGGTCACCGCATCGGATTTCTTCTGGGATTCGCTGCTCGAGGATGCCTTCCTCTTGATCTTTCTGATATTTCCATAGTTGTCCTGTAACAGAATGATTATCTCACCAGTCTCCGAATTCGTTATGACATATTTGTATGCGCCCTTCTTCTCTATCATCCAGTCAGAGTCGAATACTATATCATTGTTGTTATAAATCAGTATGTACACATTGTCGTGCTGCTCCTGCCATGCCCTGAGTGCCTGCGTATCCGTAGCCTTTATGGAATGGCTGGTCACATATGAAGCAAAGCTCTGGATCTGTCTGGCGGATCTCTTCTGTGTATTCGTGTCACTCATGTATACATTTTTCATGTAGCTGTTCAGTGCAAATGTTCCTGCAAAAAAAGCCGATATGGACAATATTAGCCCAAGCAGTATGATCACAAACAGCTTTACCCTGAGTGTCCGCTTAAATGGCATCTTCATATCAGTCTACCTGATATCCCTTTCCATATATGGTCCTAATGATCTCAGGCTGCGCTGAGTTGTCCTCTATCTTCTGTCTGAGTCTGAGTATGTGTACCATGACCGTATTGGAAGATGAAGGAAGATACTTCTCCTGCCATATATTCTCGTAGAGTGCCTCGAGTGACCATGGCTTTCCTCTGTGCTCCACCAGGAAGAACAGAAGTGCATACTCCTTGTCGGTGAGCTTGATGACCTCACCGTTCTTGATCACAATCCTCTTAAATGAGTCAATATTTATATTGCCGACTGAGATATTCTTTGGATCGGTCTCTGATTTTCCGCGGTACACCTTGTATCTTCTGATAAGAGCATTCACCTTGCGGTTAAACTCGCTCTGGGTGAATGGCTTTGCCAGGAAATCATCGCCACCCACATCGTATGCCTCGTTCTGATCCGGCTCCTTCGTCTTCGCCGTCAAGAAGAGGACTGGGATAGATGAAAACTCTCTGATCTGCTGGCATGCCTCAGTACCTGAAAGCTTTGGCATCATTATGTCCATAACTATGAGATCGATGTCCTTGTCCGCACGCACGGTCTCGACAGCCTCAACTCCATCGGCAGCCTCCACAACATCGTATCCAAGTCTCTTGAGATATATATTGAGCAGCGTTCTGATGTCCTGCTCGTCGTCCACTATAAGTACTTTTACAGATTCTTTTTCGTTCTCCATATCGCATTACTCCTTATCCACACCAAATGTATGTACATTATAACAAATACTCATATCTTTATTCCATTCTAAACTTCTTTGTAAGGAAATTTAAGTCATAAAAAACGGGAACCCTCACTATGTGAGAAGTCCCCGCCTTTTCTTTATAAAATGATTGGAAGAGCTATAGTTAGGTGTGTCTAACTGTTTCTGAGTATATCCAAATTGCCAGCATATGTCAATAACCTGCCCGCCATTTGTAATGATAACATTTATCAGTTCGCTCTTCTCTCCTGTCTTCTTCGCTTTATGCCTCTCCATGCCCCCATGATCATGTCCCTGTACACGCCAGGATTGAATATGAGCAGCAATGGGAAGAGCTCCAGTCGTCCCGCAAGCATGTCAAACATCAGAACATACTTGGTAAATCCCGTCAGCCCGCCAAAGTTTCTGGTAGGTCCTACCTCGGAAAGACCCGGTCCTATATTGTTGAGACACGATGCCACCGCAGTGAAGTTGGTCACCAGATCCCTGCCCTCAAGGGACACAAGAAATACAGACAGGGTAAATATTCCCATCAGCGTGATGAAGTATACATTTACCGCCCTGACTACCTCGTGCTCCACCGGTTTGCCATCCATGTTTATCTTCTTGATATTCTTCGGATGGAAATACGAACTCAGCTCCTTGACAACGGTCTTGAACATTATCACGAGTCTCGACACCTTCATACCGCCACCGGTGCTTCCCGCACAAGCTCCGACAAACATCAGGATGACCAGCACCGTCTTACAGGTCTGTGACCACTGGTCAAAATCCGCCGATGCGTAACCCGTCGTGGTGATGATCGATGCCACCTGGAAGGCCGCATGTCGCAGGGCATCCCACATATTTGACATGGTGTTCATCAGACTTACAAACAGTATCGCCACCGATGTCAGGATGATGAGGAAATATGTCCTGACCTCCTCCATGGAAAGTGCCTTTCGGATGTTCCTGAACAGCACAAAATAATAAAAGTTGAAATTCACACCAAACAATATCATGAACACTGTTACAACCCACTGTATATATGGTGAGAAGCTTCCAAAGCTGTCGTTCTTTATTCCAAAACCGCCTGTTCCGGCTGTTCCAAATGCCGTACACAGAGCATCGAACAATGACATATGTCCAAACATAAGGAAAATGACCTCCAGAACCGTCATTCCGAAGTAGATAACATACAATATCCTGGCAGTGTGCTTGAGTCTTGGAACAAGCTTTCCAACGGATGGCCCCGGGCTCTCCGCCTTCATCAGGTTCATATTTGAACCGGACGCACTGTTCATCGGAATGATGGCAAGCAGGAACACCAGAACTCCCATACCGCCTATCCAGTGGGTAAAGCATCTCCACAGCATCATGCCATGTGACATACTCTCCACATCGCTCAGTATGCTGGCTCCCGTTGTGGTGAATCCCGATATGGTCTCAAACAGTGCATTTGTGAATGAAGGAATCTCCCCTGAAATGACAAATGGCATGCAGCCAAATATACTGAGCAGTATCCAACTGAATGCCGTGGCTACACATCCCTCTTTGAGATATATGGTCTGATTTGCCGGTTTTCTAAGTGTCATAAGCGTTCCTATCACAAGACATGATATTATGACTATAAGGAACGCAAATATTTCATGTTCCTGATATATGAGAGATGTCAGGCATGGAATGATCATGAGCAGACCCTCAAGTCTTATGATCTGGCCAAGTATAAATACTATCATGGAATTATTCATAATCTTCTCCTAATCAAACTGCCTTAAGCAAGTATATCTCTTATATCCGTAAATCCTGTCTCAGTGGTGACTATCATGGCCGTATCTCCAACCTGTATAGAATCCTGACCTGTTGGAAGCAGGATCGAACCGTTTCGATTTATAAATGCTATGAGGAGGTTCTTCTTGAGATTGAGATCCTTCAGCGGTATATCCGTCACCTCCGACTTCTCATCCACACGGAACTCTATCGCCTCAGCTCTTGAGTCAAACATGTGGTAGAGTGTCTCTATGCTGTTACTGTTGGAATTCTTCTTCGCACGGACATATGCGACTATGGACTCCGCAGTTATACTGCATGGATATACAACACTTCCCAGATCAAGGCTGTTTATGACCTCTCTGAAATTGCTCCTGTTTATCTTGGTTATCGTCTTGGCATTTGAATGTTTGCGGGCGTGGAGAGTCAAAAGTATATTCTCCTCGTCGATTCCTGTCAGGGACACAAATGATTCAGTCTCCGCAAGGCCCTCCTCGTTCAAAGTCTCCTGATCCGTTCCATCACCATTTATGATTATCGCCCTCGGCAGAAGGACTGAAAGCTCCTCACAGCGCTTCTTGTTCTCCTCTATGATCTTGACGGATATTCCCATGTTCACGAGCTGTCCAGCCAAATAATATGCGACATTTCCTCCACCGATTATCATGGTGTTTTTGACTCTCGCAGTCTTGAAGCCTATGTGCTCCATGAATTTTCTGGACATAGGCCGTGTTCCCACACATGACATGATGTCACCGGCCTTGAGGACAAAATCACCGGAAGGGATATAGAACTCCCCGGCTCTCTCAACTGCCGCTATAAGTATATTTATCGGCTTCTGTTTATTTGCAAGATCCTTACCGAGATCAGCTATGCTCTTGTTGTCCAGCACGTTCTTCTCCGGGATCTTTATCCTGGTCATCTCCGCCTGTCCGTGTGCAAATGAATTTATCTCAAGAGCCGTTGGCAGATACAGTACCCTCGACACCTCGATTGCAGTCTCAAGCTCAGGGTTTATGATCATGGTAAGTCCAAGCTTCTCCCTGAGATAGCTTGCCTCCTTGCTGTAATCCGGGTCTCTGAGTCTCGCTATGGTCGCGCAGTCTCCGACCTGCTTGGCTATGGTACAGCACAGGATGTTGAGCTCATCCGACGACGTGACTGCAGCTATCAAATCTGCGTTCTGTATTCCCGCTTCAAGCTGCACGCTGTGATTTGCTCCGTTTCCAACTATTCCCATAACATCATACTGATTTGCGTATGTTGCGACCTTCTGGGGATCCTTGTCTATGATAGTTATATCATGCCCCTCATTTGCAAGCTGCTTGAGTATGGCCACGCCAACCTTTCCACAGCCCACTATTATGATCTTCAATCCCGTCTTCTTGCTTGATCTGCTACCAAACACGGATTTATCCTCCTTGATTACCTTCAATTAACTAAGCCAAGTATAGCATGCTAAATATAAAAATCAACACCTGCCACTTTTCTTTACTGAAACCTTACACGAACAGTCTTATTATGCAACACACCAGCACAAATATGACAAATGCTATGCCGACTATCATATTTGTTCTCTTGCTGAAACCTTTGGTGGGTTTTCTGTAGATTCCGTCATCTTCTTTGTTCTTCTTCATAGCCTTTTCTGTCTCCTGTTTTATTGTTATGAGTTTATTTTATATGTGATTTTCCGCAATAGCCTTAAGCCTCTTTATGAGCAGATTCACATTTGTGTGCCTCTTCAAAGAATTTTCCCCACTCTTTATGAAATCCCATGACTCCCCATAAGTCATATCTGTAGTCACAGTCTCATTCTCCTCAAAAAAACGCTCCAGCGATCCCGACGTCTCATGCTTCATCGAGAACTCCGCCGCCCTCCGCACCTTGCCGTGCTCATCTGAATTTGCATCCCGATACAGGAAATGATCCAGGTTGCTCGAAAAATAGTATACGGAGTATTTTATCTTTTTACTTCCTATCTTTATTGATGACAGCGAAGTGAGCACATCCAGATTCGCACTCTTGCAGAGATTGCGCTCCTTCACGTGATCCGGATTTGCCGTCACAATGATATCCGGGTAGTATACCGGCTTGTCTTCATTTCCCCCATCAGTCACGACCAGATTGTCATCTATGTACGCCCCATCCATATCCACAAAATGAATTATCTCCACAATGTCCTTCGGATACAGGCCCGTCCTCTTTAGCAGAGGACTGACCATTATCTCATCTATAAACCGCTCTATGTTGTCAGGATGTATGCCATTCTTTGAGGTTATATCACCGCCAAAGCTTCCGTCATCCTGCATGAGCATGGCAAATTCCAGAACAATATCAGGATCTATATCCTCCAGAAGCTGTCCAAATGGCACCTCAAGAGCATTCCGGTCCGACACTCCCTCGACAAGGAACAGGAAGATCTTCTTCTTAGGTCGTTTCCCCATGATCCATACCTGCCTTTCTGAATGCCGATACAATCTTGAACCTCTTCGTATTCCTATACAGCTCCTCGTCCTGTTCTCCAACCACGATCTCCCTGAAATAAGTATTTCTGAGATTGTTGCTGCTTCCGATTCCCTTCATACGGATATACCTATTTCTCGGATTTGTCGTGGTGAAATATATATAATCCTTGCTTATGACCTCCAGCGGTCTGAGGTTATGCGATGTAAATATAAACTGCCCCTTGCCAGACTCCTGGAACGTCTGCAGCACCTCTCCCAGAAGATACTCAAACACACCGGCATCCAGCTCGTCTATGGCTATCGTGCACGACTGCTCATTGTACGCATCTATTATCAGACTGAGCACCGACACGATCTTGCGGATACCGTCGGACTCGTACCTGAATGGCATGTGCACTCTTCCGTCAGGCGCAGCCTCCTGATTGTGGAACACACTCATGTCCGTCTCATTTCTGCTGGACACTATCTCCACCACATGTCCCATACTGCCATCCTTCATGAGGGCAGGCGACAGCTCGTGAAGATCAACATTAAGTCCCGGAACTATCTGGCTGAGGACTATGTTTATATTCTCAAACTGGCTCTTTATCTCGCTGAAGACTATCTCCGGCATGATGTTCGGCACATCCGTCTTCAGAAGAAATTTACCGCTCTGTGTGTATAGCGGAAGTCCGTAGTTGAGTCTTATATATCCTGTTGATTTCGTGTCTACCACATGAAGATAGAGCTGACTGTAGTACGCCAGCTCCAGTATAACCTGATAAAACTCAGAGTATAACCCGCACTCATCGCACACCTTTGCAGTTCCGAGCGAGAAGATAAACGACGCCGACTTTTCCTGCGCCAGTCTTCTCACCACATTCAGCTCATCCACGAACTTTCTGTCATTTGTTATGAAATATTTCTGCTTCGATACAGGCCCGAACGGCATGTCGTCAGTGCATGTGTCAATCACAGGCTGAAGTATCATCTTCCTGCCCTCAAAATCACCTGACATACTCAGTTTCTCTCCCGATATGCGGACTCTGTAGCTCGGCTGGCCACTGTTCTGATCCTCTCCTCCGTACTGTCTGAATCCGTTATTTGTCTCATTCTCCACGGCGGACATGAGGAATTCGTACACAACCTTTCGGATGCGTCCGTCCTCGTACTGAAGGTCAAATGTAAACTCCAGTCTGGCCATCTCCTGACCCTTTGCCACACATTCTGCATACACCGCCGGAACCTCAGCTCCAATCATCAGAAGCTTCAGTATGGCAAGCGCCTCTATAAAACTCGTCTTACCCGAGCCGTTCTGTCCATAAAGTCCCAATATATCTGATTCTGTTCCATACGGAACAAACTTCTTTCCACAGGCAAATACTATCTCTCCATGCTCCACACTCTTGAAGTTGTCAAGCACCGCTTTCTGCAGTCTTATCGTGGGAAGCCTATCCCAGTGGTCTTCTCTAAATTGTCTGATTCTCATTCACGGTCTCCTCAGATGCTCTTAATATAACGTCATAAAACTGTATTACCATTATATTGTTATCTCCAATTTCCGTCAACAGCCATCAAGTTTTTCGAATTTTATATTCTGTTTTTTTGATCTTTCACAGCTTTACCATTTCTATATCTTAACGGTGGTTCTCCCACCGCCGCAGAAAATTTCCTGATAAAATAACTTACATTTGGGTAACCTGATTTCATGGCAATCTCGGTAACCGACAGATCTGTGGACTCGAGAAGATGCCTTGCATACTTAAGTCTAACATAGTTCACATACTGTGTGAGCGTCATGTGAAATCTCTCACTGAAGAATCTTGACATGTACTTTTCCGACAGATGAAAATGTTCAGAAAGCTCAGCAAGACTTATGTGCTCATGATAATTATCCTGTATATATATAAGTATCTCCTTTTCCAGTCCACCTGACGCTCTCCCTGTCTTCGCTTCAAGCTGATCGTATTCCACTAAAAGATCTACAACCTGCAACAGTCTGATTCTCACCTGTATCTGTCTGTGTGTTCCAAATTTCCCATTTTCCTCTGACAACTCATCAAGAATAGGTATAAGTTTTTCAAGCAGATTCCGATTCGTCACTTCAGGTCTGAATTCCCGTGTGTGATTCCTAAGAGGAAAAAATATCTCATCCTCCAATTCATCCTTGGTCTGAAATGATATGAATTCCATCGGAAACAGAAATGTAAAATAATCCACCGGTGTTTCCGGGGCGGCCATCATATGCAGCACTCCCGGACTTACTATATATACAGCTCCGTCATCCCCTATAAATTTCTGTCCATCAATCTCAACCATAAGTGGACCTTTCCTTACATATATTATCTCCACCTCATCATGCCAATGAACCGGGATCTGGAATGCATGTGGCCAGTATCTCATATGATACTCACAAAATGGATATTCTCTTGTCCCGTGTGGATGATTTTCCTTTAATTCTGCGTACATTGTTATCCCCTGATATTGATTTATTATATATTGTGTTGCCTTTTATATCATGCAACTTCGTCATATTAACTCATATGTAGAATATGTGCAACTTTTAATTGAAATAGTACAAGATTCATGCGGTATCAATGCGATATTATACAATTTAGTTATAACTCATGATTTTATACCCATCACCAAAGGAGTACTGATTATATGAAGAAATTATCCGCACTTTTTATACCTATATGTTTTGAAACACTATTCTATATGCTGTCTGGCATGGTTGACACACTTATGCTCTCATCAGTGGGCGACTATGCCGTGGGTGCTGTCGGAACCGCCAACAGTTATATCGGAATGTTCATCATCATGTTCTCCATCATATCATCCGGCATGATGACGGTCATGACTCAGAATATCGGCGCAGGCAGACCTGGGATTGCTTATCAGGCACGCCAGCTTGGTCTTATATTCAACTCAGTCATAGGTATGGGAATGTCTATATTCCTGTTCATTTTCTCCGGAAATATTCTTGATCTGATTGGAATAGCCGGGAACCTCAGGGAACCTGCCATGAGCTATCTTGAAATCGTTGGCGGAGGGTGCTTCCTGAACGCGCTGATTCCAATATTTGCAAGCTACCTCAGGGCATTTGGACATACAAAGCAGCCTCTCATCGCTACCATAATCGGCAACCTTGTAAACTTCGCCTTAAATGCAGTATTTCTCTTTGCGCTGCATAAAGGGGTGCAGGGTGTCGCTACAGCGACAGTCATATCCAAGGTTATCAACCTTGCAATTGTTATCTTTTTCTCCTGCACCCTTGTAAAAGCAGGAAAAAATCCCGAAAGGCTTTCTAACAGAACTGTCCTTTCACAGATCATCAGAGTCGGACTGCCATCTGCATTCGAATCCGTTCTGTACAATGTCGCCATGATGCTGGTGGTCAAGTTCCTGAACCAGATGGATACTGACGGAATAAATGTCACGGCACGATCCTACGCAGTCCAGATAAGCAACTTCTCCTACTGCGTCGGCTCAGCGCTCGCCCAGGCAAATGCCATCATGACAGGATGGCATATCGGTTCCGGCGATATAGATGCATGTAAAAGAGATACCAAAAAGGCCGCCATCATCGGTGTGATCGTGGCGACCTGTCTTGAAACTTTATTTGCAGTCACAGCCCCATGGGCCATGAAACTATTCACCGACAACCCGGACATGGTACATATTGTCACAAGGCTCCTTGCTATTGACATCATCCTCGAGGTTGGCAGAGTTACAAACCTTGTCTACGGCCAGGCCTTAAAGACCAGCGGAGATGCGGTATTCCCGGCCGTCATAGCAGCTGTCTTTATGTACGTGTGTGCTGTCGGCGGTACATGGATGTTCGGCCTGCACCTTGGGCTCCTTGCAACCGGCGCCTACATAGGCCTTACCTGTGACGAATGTGTACGCGCAGTTGGTATGGTCCTGCGCTGGCGAAGCGGAAAGTGGACGGAGAAGAAACTGGTGTGATAATACCCTAGTACCAGATATATTCCAGAATGTATCAGACCAGACATACGCCAAGCATTTATCACAGTATTCCCCCTATCATATACACCACAAATGCCGCAAGCCACGCCACAACGCACTGCCAGATCACTACCATGACAGCCCAGCGATGTCCCATCTCTCTCTTGATGGAGGCGATGGCTGCTATACAAGGCGAGTAAAGCAGGCTGAATACGAGCAGCGATGCTGCAGCCCTGGTTGTGATAGCTGCGGTCACTGATCCGTTAAACAATATCTCAAGTGTGGATACCACACTCTCCTTCGCCATGATACCGCTTATGAGCGACGTACATATTCTCCAGTCGCCAAGTCCAAGCGGCTTAAATATCGGCACCAAAAGTCCGGCTATCGCAGCAAGTATGCTGTCCTGCGAGTCTTTCACCATATTGAGGTGCATATCAAAGCTCTGAAGGAACCAGATACATATAGTTGCAAGAAATATAACTGTGAACGCCTTCTGAAGAAAGTCCTTTGCCTTCTCCCACAGGAGCTGGCCTACGTTCTTCGCACCCGGAAGTCTGTAATTTGGAAGCTCCATGACAAAAGGAACCGCATTGCCCTTAAACAATGTGCTCCGATAAACCATAGCCACAATTATTCCTATCGCAATTCCAAGGAAATAAAGCCCTGCCATAATAAGGCCGCCCTTTCCAGGGAAGAATGCGCTTACAAAGAACGCATATATAGGAAGCTTAGCTGAACAGCTCATGTATGGAGTGAGCAGAATAGTCATCTTTCGGTCTCTCTCACTCGGGAGTGTCCTGGTTGCCATGACGGCCGGAACCGTACAGCCAAAGCCTATCAGCATCGGAACTATACTCTTGCCGGAAAGTCCGATCTTCCTTAGCAGCTTATCCATGACAAATGCAACTCTGGCGATATATCCGCTGTCTTCCATGAGCGACAGGAAAAAGAACAGAGTCACTATGATCGGAAGAAAACTGAGCACACTTCCGACACCCGCAAATATTCCATCCATAACAAGGCTCTTGACGACCACATTTACATTTGCTGCGGTGAGAAGCTTTCCCACCTGAACCGTGAGCGCATCTATCCCCATCTCTAATAGTTTCTGCAGACCTGCTCCGATCACGTTAAATGTCAGATAAAACACCGCCAGCATGATACCTATAAAGCATGGGATTGCGGTATACTTACCCGTAAGAATGCGATCTATCTTTTCGCTTCTGATCCTCTCCTTGCTCTCCTTTGGCTTGACTACACAGTTTTCACATACCTTTTCTATGAAATTAAACCTCATATCAGCTATGGCTGCACTCCGGTCAAGTCCTCGCTCTTTTTCCATCTGGATTATCAGATGTTCTATCGTCTCTTTCTCGTTCTCATCAAGTCCAAGCCTGTCAAGTATGAGATGATCTCCCTCTATGATCTTGGTAGCAGCGAATCTAAGCGGCAGATCTGCCGCCTTTACATGATCCTCTATAAGATGCGCCACCGCATGTATACATCTGTGAACAGCTCCGCCAAACTCATTCTCATCACAGAAGTCCTGTCTTCCAGGCTTTTCCTGATACTTGGCTATATGTATGGCGTGTCTTACAAGCTCATCCACACCCTCGTTTTTTGCCGCAGATATAGGCACAACCGGGGTTCCAAGCATTGCCTCCATCCCATTTACATCTATGGAGCCCGAATTGCCTGTGACCTCATCCATCATGTTGAGTGCGACGACAACCGGTATCTCCATCTCAAGAAGCTGCATTGTGAGATACATATTTCGCTCTATATTAGTAGCGTCTACTATATTGATGATAGCCTTTGGGTGATCATCAATCACAAAGTTTCTGGACACGATCTCCTCGCTGCTATAAGGAGACATCGAATATATTCCAGGCAGATCCGTCACGGAAGTATTCTCCCTGCCCCTTATCGGACCATCTTTTCTGTCGACAGTTACTCCAGGGAAATTGCCTATATGCTGATTTGATCCGGTGAGCTGATTGAACAGAGTCGTCTTTCCACAGTTCTGGTTGCCAACCAGGGCAAATGTAAGTCTTGTTCCTTCTGGAAGCGGATCACCGTCCCCTTTGACGTGATATTTTCCTTCCTCGCCAAGTCCTGGATGTTCCTTCTCCTCTATGATCTCAACTCTGGTGTGGGCTCTGGATCTTGTCTCTATCTGCTCTGCATCTATCTGCTCTGCATCAGCCAGTCTGAGTGTAAGTTCATATCCATGGATCTGAAACTCCATAGGATCGCCCATCGGAGCAAGCTTCACAAGGGTGAGCTCCGCACCGGGTATAACACCCATGTCAAGGAAATGCTGTCTTAGCTCTCCTTCACCGCCAACTGCCTTTATTCTGGCACTCTGTCCTACCTTCAAATCTCTCAGTGTCATAATTGATTATCCTTCTTTCATCATTCATCCAGATTCATCCACGCAGTCTTTCAGTACCACAAAATCGTCTGTCGAATGCCGTCTATTTATGTTTATTGATATTTTTTCTCAATTATAGCACGATGCGTTGTATGCGCAATATATAGATCCTGATTATCGTCTATATTTTCACGGCTTTTTCATGTGCATCTCTGTCTATAGAAGTCAGTTCCTTAAGTTCCCTCACCGTAAACACACCGCAGACAATCGCAGTTATTCCGTCCGCTATCGGTCCCGCATACATGACACCATCGATCCCCATGAATATAGGGAATATGATGATGAGAGGAAGCAGAAATAGTATCTGTCTTGTGAGTGACATGAACACACCAAGTCTCGCCTTTCCTATAGAGTTGAAGAAGTTTGATGTCACCGGCTGGATTCCATTTACGATGGTAAGAAACATATATATCCTGAAGTATCTCTCTGAAAACTGGAAGTACAGCTCGCTTCCCTCTCCAAATGCGCTTATGATCTGTCTAGGGAATATCTGGAATGCTGCAAATGCCACCACCGACAGAGCTGATGCTGCTGCCAGCGCCAGAAGATAAGTCTTTCTCACCCTCCTGTACTTTCCTGCGCCATAGTTGAAGCCTATGATCGGCTGGGTTCCCTGTGATATTCCTATAACGATCGCCATGAATATCATGTTTACCTTGCTTATTATTCCTGAACACGCAAGTGGTATGTCGCCTCCATACACCGACTGTGCTCCGTATCTTGACAAAGTATTGTTCATGACAACCTGGACTATCGCCATGGCTATCTGATTGAAACACGCCGACGCACCGAATCTGAATATATTGCCGCAGGGCTCTCCTCGCATAACAAAACTTTCCCTGGTAAGATGTATTGTCTTGAAATGGAACATATATCTGAGGCTTATGGCAAATGATATGATCTGTCCTGTGATAGTTGCCAGCGCCGCACCGCGCATACCCATATCGAGCCCGAATATAAGTATCGGATCAAGTATAGTGTTGATGATGGCACCTGTCAGCATGGATATCATTGAATACCTCGGACTTCCATCAGCCATGATCAGCTTGCTCATTCCGGTATTCGCTATCAGGAATGGGAAACCTATCGCTGTTATCCTTGTGTACTCCTGTGCAAATGGCAGAACCTTGTCAGTTGCGCCGAATGCCTTTAGCATAGGTGTCAGGAATATTGTCGTCACAAGGAAAAGTGCCACGCCAAATATCGCCATGAGACAGATTCCATTTCCTGCTGCCTCAGCCGACTTCTTCTCATCTCCGGCACCAAGCTTCAATGAAAAGCTGGTCGCACTTCCTATGCCAAGAAGAAGCGATATCGCGGTACATGCCGTTGAAAGAGGAAATGCTATATTTGTCGCAGCATTTCCAAGCATTCCCACTCCGTGTCCTATAAATATCTGGTCAACTATATTATAAAGTGCTGTCACCAGCATGGATATGATACACGGTATGGCAAAGGTTGTGAGCAGATGTGCCTCATTCTCATATCCAAGGGGATTGTTCTGATTTTCATTTGTCTTTGTGTTATCAGATGTCATGATTCTGTATTGCCTTTCTGTCTGTATTGCGACTCAGTTTTTCATTCCATATTTCTTCAGGTCTACCCGGTCATTTTCAACCTCTATGCCGTCTGCCCTCAGGCGGTCCGCCTGGACATTTGCTCCACCGAACGCAAATGCTCCCGCAAGCTCACCCTTGGAATTCACCACTCGGTAACACGGTATATTCTCAGGATCAGGATTCTTATGAAGTGCATTGCCCACGGCTCTCGCCATCTTCCTGTCACCTGCCATCTCCGCAACCTGGCCGTATGTTGCAACACATCCCTTCGGAATCTTCTTCACCGCATCGTAGATCCTCTTTGTCGGACTGTAGGTTACTATGTCATAGCTATCCGCTATCATCTGCTTCACAGCATCCTCTGGCACACTTCCATCCAGTATGATAGTGTTCCAGTGTTCTTTGTTCTGATGCCAACCCGGTATGACAGACTCAAATGCCTGCCTCCAGAAATCCCGGCTTTCCGGATCAGCCTTCACATTCAGATTGATATATCCATCCCTCTCATAAGTCCAAAGGAATGCCTTCTTGCTTCCCTTTACCCTGACAAGTTGCCAGTTCTGATCATGAAATGGAGCCTCCTGGTAAGTGTCCGGAAATGAGAGACCATATGCCAGAACTTCCTCCCTTGTTGTCATGTGTATTTTTCCTTTCTTGTGTTGCGATTATGTAATTAGCTGCCAGTTTTCACCTCAGCTACATAACTTGTTGTTTTTATCTTTTTTCATTTTTCAGCTAAAAAGCGATAAACTACCTGTATCCCTTGAGATATCTCTTCTGCCCATCCGTTATACGGTAACTCTCCACTGCCTTCTGTATCGTCTTTCGGTGAACCCAGTCGGACATGCGGTGCTCTTCTATGTACGGAATGACCGCATCCCACTGCTTTGCCAGGGCTGTAGCCATGTACCACGCTATCATCATGTTGACATAATACTCATCAGACTCAACTCCCGCCACAAGCTTCACATACTCAGGCTCAAAATCCTCGTCAAGATAAAGTCTCATGAGCATTCCTATTCCGTACCTTATAGTATAGGTCTCGCTTGAGGCAATCCAGCACTTGATGACCGGCAGCAGTTCTTCCTTGTGCTTTTCAAAACACTTCGGTGCCGGAAAATCACAGGTTGCCCAGTTGTCTATATACGAAAGAAATCTCTCTACCTCTGATAGACATTTATCATAGTCCTTTATCCTGGTTATGAGCATCATGTGAAGATTGTTTTCCTCGTAATAATGGTGTGGAAGTTCTTTTATAAACTTTTCTGACAGTTCTGTTCCAGCTATACTCTTTGCATATTTTCTGAGCACGGGAACTCTTATGCCTATGACAGTCTCCTTGTCGGTGTCAGGCATAAGCCTGCTGTGAAAATCTCTGTATGCCATATCCTGTAGTTCAAACAGATGCTTTTGAATCTCCTCCATATTTTCACCTTACGCTTTCTAATTTTCTCGTTGTTAGTTTTCCATTTTCTACATTTTTCTATTCTAACTCATAATTGTATACAACTATTATATCTAATACTATCTGAATTTCTTCACATGCTCCGATATAAACCGAAACAGTTCGATATTGACCTTCTCATTCTTCTCCTCCGCCTCAAGATATTCAGGCACTGAAATATCTGTCTGAACCTCTCCGCATACATCAACGCCCAATATTCTTGAATGTCTTATACCACCGTCATATCTTTCATCATTACGACAAGCGTCAGTATTTTTTTCTTCACCCTGACCGCCAAGAAAGACACTGAGCAGACGTTCAAGTCCATCGATTGACATATCCCCCTGACTCCAGTTTGTCTCCGTGTATTCTGTTCCGAGGACGTCTTTGTCTATAGATATGTACAAAGGCAGATCTGTTCTGATATGTTTCAGCTTATCCTCAGGCAGTCCACCATGCAGGTCTTTGGCAGAAAATATCAACAGTCTTTCGCTTGAGATATCCCGGGAAATATCATACGAATCATCGTACTCAGCTTCTTGTACATTATACCCACATTTATAGCTTTCCACATTTTCTTGTCTCCCCTTGGAACCTTTATAACTTTCCAAAGTCTGCTCTATATCTGACTCCGGCGGACCTACAACCACCAGCTGTCTTAGATTTTCATTCTGTATAAGAGTCTGTCCCGCCCAGTCTCCGCAGCTCATCATTTCTGGAACCATAGGTATCTGCATGTCTGTATGATGATCATACATAACCAGCCCAAACGGTTCGGTTATATGATCTGTTATAATCTTCGTTATATAATGATAATTTCCCGAATCTATATAATGTATACCCTGAATTCCGTACGGCTCTATCCTGCCCCATATTTTTTCATACGCATTTTTTGAACAATACATATCTGTCTCTTGTATATCAGAGCAATCTATGTATCTGAATCTATCTATATCTTTTATATCCTCATCACGATATACGTGAGTAAAATCCAAAATCATATTCTCATTTTTCACCTTGCTGTCACCCATATACAACCCCCATATATCCAATAACAAGTCAATTTCGCAGCAATATCGATTAACCTGTCAATAATAAAATAATCTTAATACAAAATCGCCCGACTGTATTCTAACACAACCGGACGATTTTAATCACTATTTGTCTTTCTTTTTCCTTATGTGGATCTCCGGGATTGCCACCGTGTCATATGTCACAGACGAGTCATCCTCACCCACATTATCCTCATTGTCATCATGGCTCTTTGTGTTCACCTCAGGAATAGCCAGATTGTCAAATGACATGTTGAATCTGTGATGCTTTTTATGCTGTTCTTTATTTTTTTCTCTCATAGTTGGTTATACCCCCTAAAGTATGTTTATGAAAAATGTAATTACCAGGCTGTTCAGGAAGTCAGCAAATAAACTTCCTATAAGCGGTATTATCAGATATGCCTTGACCGAAGGAACATAGCGGTCGCATATAGCCTGCATGTTCGCCATGGCATTTGGCGTTGCTCCCATACCGAATCCGCATGTTCCGGCGGACAGAACCGCCGCATCGTAATCCCTGCCCATCACGTTGAACACAACAAAATATGTGAACAGCATCATGAGTATGAGCTGTGCCGAGAGCAGTATGATAAGTGGGAGTGCAAGTTCTGCAAGCTGCCACAGCTTCAGGGTTATCATCGCCATTCCCAGGAACAGTGACAGGCAGATACCGCCAAGATTGTTGATCTCACCCATATAAATATCAAACTTGCCGGAATACTCTCCGATATTTCTGATGACCGCGGCCGCGATCATCGCACCTATATATATAGGAAATGTAAGTCCTGTCTTTGTGAGAAGTTCCGATATGATGGTTCCTATTCCTACGGCTATGATGAGCTGGAACACAGCTGCCGCATACATATTGGTATGGCGCTCATGTTTCTTCTCATCCTCAACCAGTATACTGTCGTCCTCGGCAACTGCAGTATCCAGAAGTTTCTTCCTGTCTATGAGTCTCTTGCCAATAGGGCCACCTATAAGACTTCCTGCGATAAGTCCAAATGTTGCCGCAGCCGTGCATATAGTTGTTGCCCCCTTGACATCAAAATCCTCCAGCACCGGGCCAAACGCTCCTGCAGTTCCATGACCACCTACCATAGGTATAGATCCCGTGCAGAGTCCAACAAGCGGATCAAGATGTAGCAGCTTACTCACCCCGAGTGCCAGAAAATTCTGGGACACTATAAGCACCACAACCAGTCCAAGGAATATGAACAACGACTTTCCTCCGCTCTTTAAAACCTTGAGATTCGCCTGGAATCCAACGGATGTGAAGAAGAATACCATGCACACCTCTCTCAGCGTATCGTCAAATGTAAATTCTGCTATGCCAAGACTGTAACACACACAGGTCAGGACTGCGAAAAGCAGACCTCCTATGACCGGCGCCGGTATGCAGAATTTCTCCAGGAAATTAATTCTTTTCTTCAAAAACTGTCCCAATATAAGTACCAGAACTGACACCGCCAGTGTCTGATACATATCTATCTGTATCTCCATGTAAGACCTCTCTTATCTATATTATATACACATGCAGACATCCGTGATCAGATACCTATTTACCCAATATCATCTGCATATATTCTTTTCCGCATTCAGTATATTTATTATCAGCAGCTGACAACTACTGTTCAGCCGGGATCTCTATTCCTTTTTTCTGATAATAAGCTTTCGCACCATCATGAAATGGAATGGTCACGTTCTTCACAGCCTCACTCTCATCTATCTGGAAGGTGAGTGCTATTGAATACTGGATATCCTGCGCATGTTCAAAGAGAAGTCCTGTGAGCTCCTCCACTATCTTCTCATCCATATCATCCCTGGCGAGGAGCACTGCTCTGACACCGAGTGTCACAACATCCTGAGTCTGTCCCTCGTAGGTTCCCGCTGGTATGGTGTAATCCGTATAGAAGCCGTACACGGATTTTAGTCTGTCCCTGCATTTGTCATCTATTCCGATGAGCTTTACGTCACATTCCTTAGACAGCTCCTCGATCACCGAGGTCTGTATACCTGCTGTACAAAAGAATGCATCTATCTGTCCTGATTTGAGTTCATTTGCCGCATCCACATAATCGAGATTAACCGTGTCCACAAGGGATTCCACAAGGCCGGTCATCTTAAGTATCTGCTCTGCATTTCTCTGGGTACCGGACTCCTCCTCACCCACAGAAATCTTCTTGCCCTGAAGATCATCCAAGCTGTCTATTCCCGAGTCAGCTCTCACCACGATCTGACACGCCTCAGTGTACAGGCTGGCAACTGCCGAGTACCCTCTGTACCTCTTCTTGTCCGTGGCGCCTGTTCCGTTGTAGGCCGCATCCACCAGATCCGCCTGGGCTATCGCCATGTCCACATATCCGTCGGACAGAAGCCTGATATTCGCCGTGGAGCCTGCAGTAGCCTTTACCTCAAAATCAAGATCCTCATCCTCCGAGGATGCTATCTGCGCAAATGCGTTGGAGAACGCATAGTATCCGCCGCCAACTCCCGCGGCTCCCAGCTTCACGGAATCACTGCCGATGCCACACCCGGCAAGGGAAAGTGTCATCAGAATGGCTGTTCCCGCTACAACCATCCTCTTTATCTTTTTCAGTTTCATTTCATTTTCCTCCTTACGTGACTTGGCGAAAGATCTTTCTCTTCGCTATTACCACCACCATACAACAAGCCCGTATAACACGAAATAAAGGGCTTATCGCCCTTTATTATCGCCGTCCATATACCATGTACATCATTATTGTTATTTTACAACTATATTTAACAAAATGATATGGATAATTGTATTTTATATCTATAAAATCATCCTGAATCCGTCTATGAGAGCTATATTATTTACTTTTTTATAATTTTTACGCCCTTATCTGCATCAATAATGCCGCCCTTCGCTGTAAGCTTTTTATTCTTTCTGACATCCAGCTTAGTCAGTTTGTTAGGCTTGCAGAACAGTTTTTGAAGACTTCTGCTCTTGCTTACATTCAAGGTCTTTAAGCTATTATTACCACAATACAATGTTCTGAGTTTCGGTGTGTTTCCGGTCGACAGAGCTGTAAGCTTTCTTCATCTTTTTGTTCTTACTCACATCAAGTCTGGTTATCTTGTTGCCTGAACTTGCTGTCCGGGAATGCCTTCTTATCAATCTTGACCTTGGCTGTAGCTGCGCTTGCAGTTACAACTCCATCTCCCCATACACTTCCCATAGATGCTGTCACCATCGCCGCAACGACCCCCGCAATAACCAATCGCTTCAACCCGGTAACAAATGTGTAATTTTTCCTGTCTCTCGTTTTTCTTTATCTCCCTTTATATAAATTTTCAGCATAAAAAGGCACATTTCTATTGTATATAAGTAAACTTAAAAGTCAACTCCGTATTGCTGCTTATTATTTTTATCATATTTTATTTTATTGCAAATGCCGGAGCACTCCGGAATATAAACAAAATAAACGGCGGAGTCATTGTCTGATATGTACCCTCTTTACTGGACAACCAGTAAGGAGGGTATTTTTATGCGTTAT
>ENA-OPUE01000064-OPUE01000064.1-human-gut-metagenome-genome-assembly--contig:-NODE-64-length-88006-cov-6.975043_pt1 | contig 88006 bp, 94 predicted proteins | sample MGYA00241466_ERZ501924 | MGnify/ENA primary metagenome ERZ501924 (study PRJEB25962, sample SAMEA2042223) | human gut metagenome | biome: human gut; feature: human-associated habitat; material: faeces...
GCTCAATCTGCTTGAAATTTGCGTCCATACTTGCGTCCCAGACAAGATATTCTGGTTTTACTGTATCACTATCACAAGGGAAATAATCTCCAACCTTTAAACGCCAAGTACCTGTTGCTTCGTCAAGTTCAAGGGCAGACTGCGGACCCGTCATACTCGGACTCGCAAATTTATCAAGTACTTTGCTTATTTGCGATACCCTAACAATGATTTCAGCAACAATACTATCAATCGGTTCATAATCATCGTGACCATATATGTTGTCACTTGTAAGCAAATTTGATATGCGGTAAACAGGGCAGGTATGCATTGAGGTTTCAAGGCTAAGTTCCTGTCTTTGGGTGATTTCCTTGCCGATTTTAAAACTGCCTGGTTTGCCATTAAGTTCATAATTATGAGCTTCGCATTGTTCAGGCTCATCTGGTTTATGTATCTGTACCTTTAGTCCATACTGCTTTTTTACAGTGTCGATAAGATACACCCATGCAAATACATGATATTCAAACTTTCTTATATTATCTTGATTGACAACAGGAAACCACATTGCAGGGCTTACAACATCAATGCTTGGCAAACCTTTATCGTTGCATGATAAAAGCATAATAGCATCGCCATAGCGTGATACATCAATGCAACTAATATATGCACAGCCGAATAAATCTGTATCAAGCAGTATTTTGTCAATAACTTTTTGCTTGTTATCATCGGCAACAGTAACCTTTGGCGGTTCGCCGAATACAAGGTCAGCGGTTTTTATACTCATCAGTCTTTGATAGTTAAACACAGTTCCATATGATACAACTCTGTCGAAATTGCCGACTACTCTTTCAATTCTGCGAAACTGCTCCTTGTAGACTTCTGCGTGGTCATTTTCAAACAATTTTCTGTGGTCAAGATATGTTTCCAACCGATACTTTTCACTTTCTGGCGGAAACGCCTTGCCACGCTCTAAAAATGATAAATCTGTAAGCATATTACCTCCTGAGTTTTACAATGCCTGGCAAGCCGTTCTTTGCAAGTACGGTCGAACAAAAATAGCGTATATCGTCCATTGCATGGTCATGTTCCTTCAAAGGTTTGTCTTCGCCTGTTTTTTGTGAGTGCTGAGTATCCCAGACATAGCTTGCAAACTCCGCAAATGTATTTGTACAGCAATCGTTAAACATAATCAAGCCTTGTTGTATGCAAGTAGCAGTTAATCGTATGCCGTCAAGTACCGCATTATCGGCTTTTCGCACATTATAGCGACCGTGCCTGCGTATAACAGTGATAAAGCTTGCCGCCGACGGGTCAACGATTATAGCCGTTATCGGCAGTCCGTTAATCAGCTTAACTACCTCGCTGTAATATTCCTCATCGGTTTTCTGTGCCTTTTTGTTTCTGCCGTCATAATAATACTCTCTTATGCGATACCATACACCGCTACACATTCCCCATAATCCTGCCGAAAACGGGTTCAATGTACCGTAGTCTATGCTGACATAATATTGAGAGCAATGCCTTTCTTCAGTAGGCATGACACACTTTTCCTTGCTGAACATTGGATAAATCAAGCCGTCAGCAGATACCCAGCGACCGAGTATATAGCGTTCAAAAAAGTTGCCTGTATACAAGCTGTAATATCGACTTTTGACTTCTTCGGAAAGAGTAAGGTTATCGTCCATAGTAAAATGCAGATACAAGGCTTTTTTCTCATCTGCTTTTTGAATCCATTCTTGGTAAAACCAATGGTAAGGATTGTCAGGGTTGCAGTTAAACCAAAAACGAGAACCTGTTACGGAACAACGACCTAAAGCCTGTTCAACGAACGAGCGGGGCATAAGAGCAACCTCATCAAGCATAACACCTGCAAGTGTAATACCTTGAATCAAGTCCTGACTTGATTCGTCCTTACCACCAAAAAGATAAAAATAATTACAGCGTTCACCCTTTTGAATAACAATAAGATTTTCTGAGCGTTTATCAAGAATAACATATCGTTTGCGTATCATATCCAAAAGTGGCTTTATAACATTTCTGCGGCACGAACCAACCGTTTTACCACAAACAGCAAAGTTACAGCCGTCAAAGTTTGTCATAGCCCATAAAACGAACGAAAGCGACATACTCATTGTTTTACCCGAACGGATAGAACCATCAGCTATTACAGCATTATACTTTTTACTTATTGCTTCATTAGCCCACCAAGTCATAACTTTTGCTTGCTTATCACTGAAAGATTTAATTTTCATCAGCAAAAACCTCCTTACCACGAGCAAGGAGTGCAGCCGTTAGACCATCATCTTCGGTTTCAGATGATGTTGGCTTAAAGCTATCGAGATATAGCCTTATGGCATTTGTATCTCCAACACGGCATTTTTCAATAAGTGCTTTTCTGATTTCTGTAATTTCACTTGTCTGATATTTTTCGATTAGCCCTTGCAGTTTTTTGTGAAAATCCTTGCGTTTAAGCATATCAAGTGAGCGTTCAAGGCTCTGCAAATCTGCAACAATGTCGTAATCTTGTTTATTATCAACTGATTCCAATAGCTTACTGACCTTATCTATATTCGACATTTAATCACTCCTTAAACATAGTTTAAATAACAGAAACGGCTGACATACTGCAGGACATAGCTTCGCCCCCAGCAACCTGATTTTGTTCGGCAATTAAGTTACTGTGTTCCTGCAGTATGTCAGCCGTTCCCTCCGAGGAGACGAATCAATCCTCATTGTTATCCAGCGTTTGTAATACATAAGACAATTTGATTATCTGTTCCTGTCCTGCGATATGCAGCTTCACAACTGCACGCCTGTGGTGTTTTTCGATTTTGATGATGTTATCCTTTAAGTCGAGCAGTACTCCGCTTATCACCTCATAATCATTATCAGTTAGCTTAATTACAGACGGTTCTTTTAGCAAATCGTTTAAGCTTAATATCCATTCTGTTTCTGATTGTGTGAGCGGTTCTGGCTGATGTCCTCCGCCAAGTAAGCGGATAACTCCGTTGATTCCAGACAGTATGTAATACTGCGACCATGAATACATCATACGAATAAAGACATAGCCTGAAAATACGATATACTGCTTGCTTATCCACTGCTTTGCTCTGTGTATCTGCCTGTTTTCAATCGGCACAACCGCCTCAACACCTCGCCGAAGCAGCTCTTTCTGCACATCAAGTTCCGAGCCTGTCTGTACCTGCAATATGTACCACTTATTATTTTCCATCATTTGCAGTACCTCCTTTGACTTTGTGCTTGATACGCAAAATTTCCTCTTGCAGCTCTTTGTATAGACGAGGGTTGTCATGCTTGAGGGTTTCATACAAGAGAGTCTGATTGCTTTCAATTGCAATTTCTTCATCACTTTTCACCTTTGTGTCAATGCCCTTCTTGTAAGCGACCGCCCTTGCAAGTGCCGTTGCTCGACTTAGCAATTTATCTGCCGACACCTCATTCCAGTGTTCATCATCAAGTGCAGCCACTGCATCATAAACCTTTTGGCTTGCTAATCTTAAAATAGCCTCCGCAGGGTCAAGGTCAGGATAACGCTCCGTTTCAGTTAAAATCATTCTGAAATTTTCCTGAGCAATACGAAGCTGTTCGGCATTGGCAAGAAATCTCTTTGCATATCTGCACACGCTTGCCTGGGAAAGTGTAACTTCGTTTTCCGCAAGGTACTTGCATATCTCACGATAACTTTCACCTGACATCAGCATTTGGTCTACTGTATCCTTAAGAGCCGGCTGAAGCTTATCAATCGAACCGACTATTCTTCTTTTTCGGCTCATGACTTACACCTCAATCAAATCATCTTCAAGCTTTCCTGCAAGTAATCTGATACCTTTTTCTGTCAGCTTTGCTTCAAGATGCACATAGTCAACATCAGCAATTTCAGCAATCTGCTTACTTGTGACACGCCTCATCTGTATATATCCTGCCTCTGATAAGTAGTTCAAGCTATCAAGATATTCGTTTTCAGGCATATCTTCAAGAGCGTACTTAACTTCTTCAAGTTTTTCATATTTATAGCGAAGAAGGTTAATTGTACGCAATACACGACCGTTATTTTTAATAAATCTTCCAGCCCTCATTTTTGCAATTGCGTTATCCATTGTTTTCACCCTTTCTTAGACAGCTCAATGAGCATATCGTAAATTTTATCCATTTTATCGTCTGTTTTTGCCTGAGAACGATAGAAATCAGCTTTACTTAAAGTGTTTACTTTGATTTCTTCGACATCTTTTTGCAATTTATCCATACTTGTTGCCGTATCGGATTTAAGCTCTTTAAATTCTTCTTTTGTAACATAAGTAAGCTTTATATGGTTAATATCAGCCTCGTGCTGGTCTTGCTTTGACATTGTTCTTTTTAAAAAATAGCCTATTATGCCGATTGCTATTGTCACCGCAAGCCCAACGAGCCACCAGGTGTCTGCTCCAAATTCCATTTTTTCACCACCAAACGAAAAGGTATCATTAAGTCTTAACTTAATGATACCTTAAATCTTTGAAGTAAAATATATGAAATATTTCTCTTTTTTTCTTCAATTTTACCATTTACTACCATAAAGATGTCTGTTCAGAACCATACATTTCATTTATATAATCAGCTATTATAGTTCTGATTGCTCGTTCGGATAATCCATATTGTTTTGCAAGTTGAGCATAGTTATTACCATTAAACTTTCTCACAATTTCTGCGTCACGCTTTATACAAAACAGCTTATCCATTTTGGCAATATAAACATTAGACCCACCATACAATTTAACAAGCTCTATATATGCTTTGATTCCTATCGCTTGTGCGATTTCTCTCTGTTCTCCTCTCAAATCTGAGAGCTGTATTTCGATACTATCCATATCCGTCACCTCTCATAGCTCTGCGTTCGGCACTTTTGATATATCGTTTTATAGCCTCAATAAGTTTACTGCCTTGCTGATAAGTAAGCCAGACCAAAGGCTTTTCAGCTGTTGCATCAACTCCAATTTCTTTTTTAATGATACCGCAAAGCCGTTCTCCAAGTGATTTTGAGCTTTTCTTTTTATCGAATTTTTTCAGCTCATACATAAGATGCCACACCTTGCGTTGCTGTCCTTCACTCATACCGCCTGGCTGTTCCTCATATCTTGCTGTTCGTCTTATCTTTGCAGGAGGCTCTTCAAGATTTTGTATATGTATGCGTTCTGCAAGTTCATGTACAACTGCCTTGTATTCATCATCTGTAAGGGTTTTGATACTATCCTTGCCTGTTATTGATTCGACAAGCAGATGTAGATTATCACGCTTATTACCGCTTTCAAGTATACCGAGTATTGAACCCATACCGTATATCCGTTGTATCTGCTGTTTTGTCATAAATTTCAGCTCCTTATTTAATTTTCTTCGCTAATCTCATGCATTGCATATATTGATATTTCTGTTCGTAAAAAATCTGCTCGAGTATGCAGATTCGTCTTTTATCATTTTCTGTCTTTTCATCTCGCTGGTATAAAATATCAAGTTCACGCTCGGCATACTCATAGTTTGTTTTACAGCGTTCAGCCATTTTCAACCAAGTTTCCACATAGCCTCACCTACTCAACTGAGATTTTTGTACTCTCATCAACAATCATAGCAGTATCAATAAGCTTTGTTATTTCAGCAATATCACTATCGCTTGTTATATCATTAAGCTCAAGCAAGGTGCTGTAGCTCTGCCATGCCGCCGCCTCGCTGATGAGATAAGCATATTCATTCGCTTCTTGCTCCGATAAATTTCCAATATTGATAAGATTTTTCTTATCTGTTTCAAAGTTTATTCCTTTGAGCTTTTTAGCTAATTTCTTGCGTGTTGTATCGTCTACCGGCAACTGAGCAATAGCATCATTAAGTGACTGCTTAATATATGAGCCTGTCCATACCTTTGTGAGCATACGCTTTGCAGGAGCTGTAAGAGTGTACTTTGTTTCCTCCTTAACTGCGTCGCTATATGCTGCTCCAAATATTTTTTTAAGCAATGTAGGATATGTAAGCTTGAGAGTTTCAGCAATTGTTGCAGTTACTTTGTTTCCTTGTTCAGAAGCATATGTAACCGTTTTATACTTTGTATTCTCTAAGTCCTTACTGCTTGCAAGGATAATCTCAGCTTCAAGCTTTTCTTTTTCCGCTGTAAGCTCCGTTATCTTCGATTTTATAGTTGTGAGCTGGTCAATTAAACTTGTATCAATCATCAGTCTTCACCGCCTTAATCTTTTCTGCACAAGCTTTGCAGATATGAAGCTTGCAGTCATCAACAAAGACAATATCTTCGATTGAAGCACAAAAACGGCAGGCAGCTGCATGAGGAGTAATAACGATTTTTTCACCATCACTTCTTATATCAACTGCTGTGCCAGAGTGGAAGCCCGTTTCAAATCTCATATCTTTCGGAATCGAGATTGAACCATTTTTCTGAATTTTCTTTGATTTTTCCATAAACATTCTCCTTTATAGGTCAATAATGTCCTTGATATATTCGTATTTTTCTTTGAGTTTATATGTGGTACGACCTTCTGTCTTGAGCTTTTCACTGAATCGCTTTAATCTTACCGCTATTTTTAATGACTTTGCAGCACCAACAGCCTGCAGGCTATGTTTTTCCTTTATTGTCCCATGTGCCATCATTACTTGTACAGCCTCAAGCAAGTATATTAGCATATCATAAGCACTATCATCGTATTCTCTGGCAAATTCAGTAGTCGTTTCCTCTATAAACTTTTTTCTGTTAAGAGGCTTTTTGTCAAGAGGTATAATACCGTCCGCCTGTAGTTCCTTTTTGACTTTTGCCCGTTCTGCTTTTTCCTTTGCAGTCATTTTTTTAGCCACTACTGCTATACCTCCTTTATAAATCCATCTTTGAGAGCAATACTTTTGATTTTAGCAAGCGTTGCTGTACCAATTCCACGATAGCCATGCTCTTGAAGATGCTGTATGAAATTTTCTACAGTATTATTAGCTTGAGCTTTATCGGAAAGCGTATCAATAAATTCACAAAGCTGGCTGTCAGTCATTTTTCTAACCTTGACAGCTTTTTCATGCTGAGCACGCTCAAGAGGTGTCTTTTGAAAATTTTTCTTTGCCATTTTATCACTCCTTTAAATTTATCCTCACTCTGCGTTATCGGGCTTGTGACCGTTCATTCAAGATGAGCCGCATTAAGGTGGGGCATACAGCCCCAAGTATTTTAAAGTGGTTTAATAATTGCAATTATGTCAAATTTTTTCATTATTGCATCAGCAAATTCAAGATCATCTTTTGTTGCTGTTGATTCAAGTGTTTTCGTGAAGTTTCTCATTGCAACAATTGCCATTGGACGAGTAAGTGGAGTTATTGAAACTCCTCCCAAAAATCTAAAATATGTCCCAACTATTTCTGATATGGTTTCATTTATCGCTTCATTATTATCTTCTTTACACGCTTTAGCTAAAGCTATTGATAATTCAGTAAGTTTGCAATTTTCCTGCTCTGTCATTATGTTTCCCTCCATTAATTCATTGTAGTAATCTGCATAGCTGATGCCATTGCACGCAAGCCGTTATAGCTTATATCCTCGTTATCAAGAGCGTTGCTGTATACATTTATTGCTCCTCGCAGACCTTGCGGAGAATGTGCAATATTCAATAAAAATGTTACTTCTTTTTTTCCATGTAGAGCTGGACAAAGTAATTCAATATCGTGATATTCAATGTCTGATGTCAATCTTATTTGTTTTATCTTCGTTCTGTTTGCGATTTGTGCATATGCAGGCTTATTGTTACTGCCAGCTGTCTCAAGATTACCAATAAGACAAATACCAAGCTGTGGATTAACATCTGAAAAAGCTCTGAGAGCTTCTACTGTCTTAATAGGTAAGTGTTGTGCTTCATCTACAATAAGTACTTTTTCACCAGATAAGGCATTGCTTATCGCAAACCACATATCATCTTTTCTGCTTTCTCTTAACCTGAGTGTTTTGCATATCAATTTCAAACAAGCAACTACACCCGATGTACAAGGGTTCACTGAAATATATATTGCACTATTCGGATAATCCTTAATATATTGTTTCGCAGCCATTGTTTTACCAATACCTGCATCACCACTTTCTCTTGCAATACCGCCTTTAAGATGACAAAGTCTGATTGTTTTATAAACACCCATAGATATAGATGTTTCAACATATCCGACAGTGTTTGTTCTGCTCAAAAGGTTATTTGCTGCTTCTACCGTTTCAAAAATTTCTGTTAAACGAGTTTCCACATTTGCAACATTTCCTTCGTACTTATCCTTAAGATATGTACTAAGAGTTGCAGGACTAAGTCCGATTGCCTTTGCGGCTGAACTTAGCGAACCATTTTCGCTTATGTAATTTTTCAGCTTTTCTTGTAATTGCTTGTTTGCCATAACTACTCATCCTTTCTGTTTTTTCGTGCTTCGGCACTGCGTATCATTCTGTCAATGTCTATATCAATCTTTGTACTTCCGCCAACAGCCTCAGGCAAGGCTTCATCAGCACGATGTATCGTAAGCACAGGATTGGCAGGTGTAATTGAGATTTCCTTATTTCTCTCAGCCTCTCTGAGTACAAGGTCGAGGGCAGTATGCTTACCCAGCACCAATGCTTTTTGGGCTTTGAGTGATTTCTTAACGACGCTTTCGTATTCCTTGACCTTATGCATTGCGGCGGAAACTTCTTCCTTGCCTGCACCGTATTCACATATCGCTGTATTGTCAGCCTGCACAGTCATAAGGTAACGGTCTTCAAGGTCATATATTCGTATTTCACTGAGGTTATCAGGGTCATATCTGTAATATACTTTTTTGCCCTGCATATTGAGTAGCTCCTTATTGAAGTAGTCAATACGCTGTCCTGATATTGTGAGATGCACACCTCGTCTGCCAACTGTCTGAGCCTTGGAGGAACGCATAAGCATAAGATTAAGTTCGCTTTCTTCAGCAACTCGTTTATGCAGTAAATTTTCTTCATAAACCTGCTGCTTTATTTTACCTTTATCCTTTACGACAGCCCCATTATATGTATCTCTGTTAAAGTAATACTTAACAATCATCTCTATTTGTTTTGTGAAGTCTATGTCATTCGGAATTCTTCCGCTCTTTAAAATCGTTTTAAGCGATTCTGGCTTTTCAAGTACATTTCCGCCTGTAAATGTTTCAAAAAGACGGCTTATACTATTCTTGAGGTCAAGAAATCTTCGTTCAATAATCTTTGCTTTCGCATTGCGTACAATAGCATTTGTCATCTTAATGCCAAGTCGCTCAAAAACAGGCGGCGGAGTAAACTTATCCTTAGTCGATTTCTTCTGTCTGTGTCCAAGACCACCAACATCAAAGGTCAAAAATTCTCGACCATTATCAACATATATATTAGCCGGTATTCCATATTCCATAATACCCTTACGCAATGCAATAAGTGTTGCTTGTGAGCTTGGGTTATTAGTAACATAAATACCTGTTAATATGCCGCTTCGTGCGTCCATAAAGGCTGTAAGGTATAGTCTATGAGTTGTTTTTCCATCCGTAGTCATTACATCGAATGTGTGATTATCTGCAATCCACCATTCATTACTCTCCATATTGTCATATAAGCGTTTGATATATGGAGCATATCGGTCTTTGAAAGCTTTCTCGCCATATCTTCCAAGAGTTTTTAAGCCTTCCGTAATGTCGTTTTCTATATGCCTGCAAAATGTTGAGTACGAAGGAATCTGTTCTAATAGATGAGGCTGTTCTTCTCTTGTCCATAACTTTGTATACTCATAACACTTTTTTACTGGATATTGTCTTTCATCCAAGTAATAGTATAAAAAAGCGTCCCATACAGTGGCAGGTATACTGCTTGCTCCCTTGCGTGTATAACCACGCCCATCAGCAAGAGCCACTTTATCACCTTTTCTTATTGCATTGTATTTGCGTTGCAAAATATCATATGTAATTTTTATATCTGGATATTTTTCAGATACTAACGCTATATATGCCTTATCAGCTTCCGCCTTACTGCCGCCTTTATATTGATTTCTGAAACTTTGCCAGTTCTCGATTATCAATAACCATGTATTTATCTGATTTCGTTGTTGCTCATTAAGCTCTTCTATTGTTCTGCTTGATGTATCAACTTCCTCTTCAGGCAATACCAATCCATGAGATTTTTGATATTTCAGCTGTAATTTAGTGTCGAGTGCTGAGAGCGGTATCAAATACTGCGGTCTGTTCTTATCATTGAGTTCTTTTTTTGCCTTTATACTTCCACTCAAAGCAGCTTTGCGTAAATATTGTGTACTGCAGCCTTTAAGCTCAGCAACTTCCTTAACAGTTAAGTATGTTTCCATAATTGTCACCTCATTTCTATATCAATAATTATTAAACTGTTTTTAACTATTGCTTATGCCTTGTTTAAACGACCTGCCATCATCGGAGCAGGGTGGTCAATCTCCTGCTGACCGCCTTGTGGCGGTTTCGGCTGTTTATGTTTCTTGATGTTCATTCTGATTTTGTGATTCTTGCTTTGGAAAAGTCATCTTTCGTCCTGACCAATAGTTTGATGCTGTGCTTTTCATAAGTTCTCTAAAATCCCTTTCGTCCTTGAGTCCTTTGATAAAGTAATCAAAATCTCTCTTTGTCTTACAAAGTTTCTTGGCTTTTTTGAGTGTACGCTCAATTTTCACGCTTTTAACAAGTGTACCAAATCCCATTTTTATCTCTCCTTATATATTTTCATTGCCCTTAGTGAGCATTTCCTCTATCTGTTTTTTAACCATCGTATCAAGCTTATATATATACATAGCCCAAGCAATACGAGGACTGTCATATTTGCTTATTGTGCCTGCTGGCGTTTTGATTATATAATGCTTATTTTCTTTATCGTAAAGTAATTGCATTCCACGATTATCAAACATTTTAACAACCATTGCGTATAAAATCTCCTATTGCTGTACAGGATACTACCCTTTCGCAAAACTTGTGCCTTGCAAAGTGTATGTTATCCGTATAAACTCCACAATATGGATCACCATCATTGTCTAAATACCATACTACATATGGCTCAGCAGCATACGGATTGTATGCAAGTACCACCTTATCTGCAAAGTTTGCAATTACTGTGTGCGTTCCATTGATTTTTTCTGTGATATTCATTGCTTTCCAGCTCCTTTCATTGACCTGCCATCATCAGAGCGAGTAGGTCATCTCTCGCTGACCGTTCCCAACAGGGAGCGGTTTCGGCTTATTGATAATTCAAAGAATTTATGATACTATTATTAAAAAAAGGATGTGAAATAGTTATGTTTTTCGATTCTTCAATTCCATTAAAACATGAACTAAACTGTTTGAACTACGATATATCTCTTTACTGTAAATTTCTAATAGATTGTTTGCATGATACTTTTCCCGATTATTTAAGGTTGTACAAATCTAAAATTTACTCTTATGCAAATAACATTGATAAATATAAACCTAATGAGTTTCCTTTAGAATACAGAGTTTACATAATAGACTATAGGCTTAATATTATCTTTGCAGGATTAGATACGAGCGGAAAAATGTCGACATTTTTCTCGAAATACGGAAAGTATTCTCATGATATAGAGGATTATTATTTCGGTGATGGAGAGAAGTTAGAAGAAAAAATTTCTGGATTTATAAATTACAATTCAAAAGGATTAAAGAAATTTTCAGAATCTTACGGTTTTATACCTGTAGAAGAATTGTCAATGTCAACTATATTGATATGTGCTGATGAGGAAATTCAAGAGCATAGATTAATATCAACTTTTCAAACTATGATTTTGCTTGAAAAATATAGAACTAAAAATGAGATTGACTGGAAACAAATTATCAATAGAATTAATAAAGAATATGAGTGGATTTAATAATCTTTTTCTTTTAATTTTTCTCTTAATTGTCGTTCTATCCTTTTTTGAAGTGAGTTTCGAATTAAAGCAGTTTGGTCATATCCATATACATTGCCATTCGGAGTGTAGATTCTAATTGTTTCTTTTATCTGTTGGCGATTTAGTTCGTCGGCAGATTTCTTTTTATATAGCATAGTACCCACCTTCTTTCCGACCTGCCATCATCAGAGCAGGGAGGTCATCTCCTGCTGACCGCTCCATTTGGGAGCGGTTTCGGCTTATTCATGGTTTATAAATACTCTCGATTTCAGCCTCCTCGATTATTCCGATGAGGCTTTTAATAGTTTTAAGCTTTTCTGTATCAGACTTATAGCAGCTCGCTGTGTGTATAAGACTCTCAATCATATGCACACATTCTTTGTAGCCCTCGTTCAAACCTTTCTTGGCTATAAGTTCCTGCAAATACTTTTCCATAATTTTCACTCCTCATTCTCTGCATATATCATTCATAGTGCAATCCAATGCTTTTGCAATATCCATTGTAAGCATTAACGACGGTATTTTGCGTCCGGTTTCAATTAGTCCAATCATTGATTGATTAACCTTGACAGCTTGAGCAAGTTGAGCCTGTGTCATTCCTACTTTTGTGCGAATATTCTTGATATTTTCGCTAATACCCATACAAATATTCCTCCTTATTTTTCTTGTTTTTACTTTATGACTATGGTAATATTTAAGTAAGTTAATTACTTTAGTAAATATTATAGTGCTTTAAAAAGCACTTGTCAATATTATGAGTGCTTTTTAAAGCACTTTCTGCATTTTGCACAACAGTTAGGAGGAATTATTGTGTTTTTTAACAATTTAGAGTTAATGTGTAGTAACAAAAAAATAAAAATGACTCAATTGCTTAAAGAACTTCAATTAAGTAAAAGTGCAATTTCCCGCTGGCGTAGTGGTGTTTTACCCAATGGTGAAATTTTAATTAAAATTGCTGATTTTTTTGAATGTTCTATTGATTACTTAGTTGGTAGAACAGATGATCCAACTTGGCGTAAGGCAACTAAAAATACTGCCAAAGTTATTACCAAATCTCCTATATTATCAGAAAAGTTCGAAGAGCCTAAAATTATGTTGCCTTATTATCCACAGTCTGCCAGTGCTGGTAACGGAAATTATTTGTTTGAGAGTTCATCAGAATGGCGTAATGTACCCAAAAATAGCAAGACTGAAGAGGCTGATTTTATGCTTATGATAAGTGGTAATAGTATGTTACCTAAATTTTCTGATGGAGATATAGTTTTAGTAAAAAAAACACCTTCAATATTTGAAGGTGAAATTGGTATATTCTACATAGATGGTGATGCCTTTATAAAACAAATGGGGAACGGAGAACTTATTTCGCTTAATCCTGATTATCCTAATATATCACTTAAAAATTGTAATGATGTTCGATGCTTCGGTCAGGTTATAGGTGTTCTTGATGCATAATTATTAATAAATATACAAAAATAGTGTTTAATTATACATTTTTGGTTGCGATTTTAAAATTAGTAATTGTTATCATTTTATCTTATAAATGTACATAATTACTGAATTGCAACTGGTTGCTATTTAAATGTGTATTTAGTTGCGATTAAATTACCAATTGTCAACCATTGCAACAGCTGTGCTGTGTAATTCGTAAAATGCCCTTAAACGGCTTATAAACCGCATTTATAGCTTTCTTAAACACTTTTAAACGCTATTTTCTAATGGTAATTACATACCCTTTATAAGCCCTAAAATCGCCCAAAACTGCTTTCAAATAAAATCCAAAAAAAGAGCCGTTTTTCAAAGTGTAACCTTTCGTTACGCTCGAAAAACGGCTTATTTATGGGATTTTTTTGATATTCCCTTGTTTTTTCGGTTTTTACCAACTTCCTCTTATTTTTTGGATTTCATTTACAAACTTACATCCTGGCAGTGATTTATTTTATTATACAAGGGATTATATTTTTATAAGCTTGCTTGGGGCTCCGATTATTGGTGTTGGATTGATGATGATAAGTTATCTTGGTGCAGAAAATCACCCTGAGCTTGCTTCCACTTATCTGATAGCCGCTAATGTTATAAATCTTGTATTAGATTACATATTCCTTAATTTTACACCAATGGGCATATCTGGTGCATCACTTTCTACTGTTCTCGGTTTCCTGATTGCAATGGTTGTTTTTATTTTCTATGTTCGTTCTGATAAGCGAAATATTAGCTTTGTATGGCTTAAATTTAAGGATTTTGCGATTATCAAAGAGGCAATTGTTACTGGTATACCAATGCTTGTTTTTATGGCAACAAGCTTTATAAAAGCACTGGGAATCAATATGATAATAATAAATCTTATTGGTAATGACGGCTTAGCAGTGTTTACTGTTTGTGATAATGTTCTTATGATAGTAGAAATGTTTGTCGGAGGCATTATAGGTGTTATTCCAAATGTAGCTGGTGTACTTTATGGCGAAAAAGATTATGTAGGATTGCGTGTTCTTTGCAACAAGATGCTTAAGTATAGCTATATAGTTCTTGCTGTAATATTTGTGCTTATTATGATATTCGCAGAGCAGATAGCTATAATGTTTGGTAGTGATGGTGGCAAACTTGGTGTACAAATGGTAAATTCATTGCGAATATTTGCATTTTGTGTTGCCCCATATCTTTGGAATAAATTTATGGTAAGCTATTATGAATCTATTGAAAAAACTTCAATCGCAAGTTTTGTTACTTTCCTTGAAAATGCACTTATAGTTTTGCCTACAACTCTTGCAGGGGTGCTTATATGGAAACAGATTGATGGAATCGGTATAGACGGTATTGCTGTTGGCTTTGTTATTTCTGAAATAATAACTGCTCTTGCTACTTATATTTTTAGAAAGATAAAATATAAAAAATCATCTTTCTATATAATTCCTAAAGAAAATCCTGGCATAAATCTTGATTTTTCAATTCAAAGTACAATGGACGAGGCACAGAAGGTTCATAGGGAAATTATGAGTTTTTGTTCTGAAAATAAAATTTCTAATAAGAAAGCAAATCTTGCAGCTGTTTGTGCTGAAGAAATGACAGTAAATATTATTAAGTTTGGTGGAAAATCTTCAAATTGGATTGATATTAACCTTTGCCTTGAGGACGATTTACTTCGTCTTAGAATAAGAGATAATGGTGTAAACTTTAATCCGCTTGATTATGAAAATGACAGTGATGAATTTGATATACACGGAATAGAACTTGTCAAGAAAATTTCTAAATCTATGAATTACATTCGTGCGATAGATATGAACAATACAATAATAACTTTTTAGGAGTGATTGAAAATGTCAGAAATAAATGAAACTAAGTTTGAATTTGAGTTTCAACCAGTAACTAAGCTTTTTGAGGAACAAGTAAGTCTTAATCCTAATAAAACGGCAGTCATAGCTGGTGATGAGAGTCTGACTTATACACAGCTCAATGAAAAAGTAAACAGGGTTGCAAATTCATTGCTTGAAAAGGGTGCGGGTCGTGAAAAAATCATAGGAGTTATGCTTGAGCGCTGTTGCGATTTCTATTCTGTAAGACAGGGAATTTTAAAGTCAGGTGGTGCCTTTGTTGTAGCAACTCCAGAATATCCTGATGACAGAGTAGAGTATATCTTTGAAGATTCAGAAGCAATGTTTGTTATTACAACAAAGGATATTGCCGAGAAACGCAAAGAACTTTTTTCAAAGCTTAAATGCGATATACTATTGCTTGATGAACTTCTTGAAAACGCAAATACTACAAACCCTGATGTAGATATAAAAGAACACGACCTCTGCTATTGTATATATACATCAGGTTCAACAGGAAAGCCCAAGGGTGTTATGATTGAACATATCAATCTTGCTAATTTTGTAAATCCAAATCCTAAAAATGGAGAAACTCTTGGCTTTGTAGAAAGAGGAAGTGTATGCCTTGCAATGGCTGCTATGACCTTTGATGTATCTATCATGGAAGAATTTATTTCACTTACAAATGGTCTTACCGTAGTTATAGCAAGTGATGAGGAAATTCTCAATCCGCTTATGCTTGGTGAACTCATCATAAAGAACAAAGTCGATATAATGGCAACTACTCCAACATATGTTTCAAATATAATCGACCTTCCACAGTTAAAGAAAGCTATATCACAGATAAAAGTATTCGACTTTGGTGCAGAGGCATTTCCACCTGCACTTTATGAAAAGATTCGTTCAGTAAATTCTGACGCTTATATTATGAATGGCTATGGCCCTACTGAAGCGACTATAAGCTGTACTATGAAGGTTATTGATAACAATAAAAAAATTACCATAGGTATACCTAATGCCAATGTAAAAGCTTATATTGTTGATAAGGATAATAAACTTTTGCCAGACGGTGAAAGCGGCGAGCTTGTTATTGCGGGTTTAGGAGTAGGCAGAGGATATGTTAAGCTTCCTGAGAAAACTTCAGCTGTATTTATCAAGATTAACGGTGAGAAAGCCTATAAAACAGGTGACCTTGCAAAGATAAATGAAGACGGCGAAATAGAATTTTTCGGAAGAATAGATAATCAGATTAAACTGCGTGGTCTGAGAATTGAATTAGGCGAAATTGAGGAAGTAATAAATAGCTTTGATGGTGTGCTTACAAGCATTACTGTGCCAGTTGATAATAAATATCTTTGTTGCTACTTTACGGCTGACCGCAAAATCAGCTCTGATGAACTTATAGATTATGCCTCAAAATCACTTGTACATTATATGGTGCCAGAGGTATTTATTCAGCTTGAAAAAATGCCAATGACCCAAAATGGAAAAATTGACAAAAAAGTTTTGCCAAAACCTCTTGCACAGCCAGAAAATCTCAAAGTACCTGAAACACAAATGCAGAAAAAGATTTTCGACATTGTTGCGAAGATTATCGGTAATGACTTTTTCGGAATTGATACAAGCTTTTATAGAGCAGGTTTGTCTTCTATTAGTGCAATGAAGCTTTGTGTCATTCTTTCTGATGAATTTGGTGTAACAATTAAAACAAGTGATATTCACGATAATAGTACTGTTGAAAAACTCGAAAGCTACATAAAGCTTGCACCAAAAATCAGAACCTACGAGAAACGAGATGTATATCCGCTCACAGGTTCACAGAAAGGTATATTTGCAGAGTGTAGCAAAAATCCAAATAGCACCATTTATAATATACCATTCCTTTTCAAGCTTGATTCGGAAGTTGATGTAGAAAAGCTATCAAATGCAATTACTGCTACTGTAAAAGCTCATTCTTACTTGCTTACAAGAGTATTTTTGAATGATAATGGTGAAATGGTGCAAAGCCCTTGTGATGAAGAATTTATACCAAAGATTATAAATCTCACCGATAAAGAGTTTGATTCTGTCAAAAATAATCTTGTTCGTCCATTTAAGCTTGAAAAAAGCCGCTTGTTCCGCTCTGAGATTTATATAACAGAGGATAAAAAGTATCTTCTTACAGATTTCCACCATATTATTGCGGATGGAAATTCCTATGATATAATTTTTGCTGATATAAATAAATCCTATATTGGCGAAAAGCTTGAAAGTGAAACTTATACTGGTTTTGATGCTGCTCTCGATGAAGAACAGCAGATTAAGGACGGAAAATATAAAAAGGCTGAAAAGTATTTTGATAGTATTTTTGAAGGACTCGAAACAGAATCGCTTCCACTTCCTGATAATTCAGAAAAAAAGCCTGAAAAAGGCTATACAGAAAAGCATATAAGAATTTCAGAAAATAAAATCCTTGCCTATTGTGAAAAACTTGGTGTTACACCTAACACCTTATTTACAGGCTTATTTGGTATACTTATGGCGAAATACTCAAATTCTGATGATAGTCTTTTCGCTACAATTTATAACGGCAGAAATGATTCAAGGCTTGAAAATACAGTTTGTATGCTTGTTAAGACACTTCCAGTTTATTGTTCATTCGAGGATAAAACCAGCATACAATCATATATGAATGGTCTTTCTGAACAGCTTGTATCTTCAATGGCAAATGATATTTTCCCATTCTCGGATATTTGTGCTAAATATGGACTTAATTCAGACCTTGTTTTCGCATATCAGGCAGAGCTTAGCGATGATTACTCAATAGGCGATACTGTTGCAAATGGCGTTGACCTTTCACTTGATATGCCGAAGATGCCTTTGCTTATTCAGGTAAGAGATTATAATAACGAATATGTACTTACCGCTGAATATCGCAGTGATATGTATAGCAAGGATTTTGTTGATGAAATTCTTGAGGCATATGAGGCGGCTATGTCCTCTATGCTGAAATCGAAGTATATTTCTGAAATTTCTATTATTTCAGAAAATGCACTCGATAGAATAACAAAATTCAATAATACAGAGAACGAGTATGACAGACAAAAGACACTATCTGATATGTTTGATGATATAGCCATGGCTGTGCCAGATAATACAGCGGTTGTATTTAAAGATAGAAAATATACATATAAAGAACTTGATGAAATCAGCGACAGACTTGGAAAATATATCTCATCAATGGGAATAGGTAAAGAAGATGTCGTAGCAATTCTTATTCCAAGATGTGAATTTATGGCTATTGCTCCGCTTGGCGTAATTAAAGCGGGAGCGGCATATCAACCGCTTGACCCAACATATCCTAAGGATAGACTTATGTATATGCTTGGTGATTCATCTGCAAAGCTTCTTATTGTAGACAGAGAGCTTTTGCCATTGGTTGATGGTTTTGAAGGTAAAGTGCTGTTTACTGATGAAATTATGCAGCTTGAGGACAGAGATATTGAGTTGAAAAAGCCTTGCCTGCATGATTTGTTTATTCTCTTATATACATCAGGTTCGACTGGTGTGCCAAAGGGCTGTATGCTCGAATACGGCAATATTACAGCTTTCTGTCATTGGTATAAAAAATATTATGAAATAGATTTTGAATCAAAATTGGCCGCATATGCTTCGTTCGGTTTTGATGCGTCTATGATGGATATTTATGGTGCTTTGGCAAATGGTGCGGAGCTTCATATCATTCCAGAGGAAATCCGTCTTGACCTTATCGCACTTAACGATTATTTTGAATCGAATGGTATTACACACGCCTTTATGACAACTCAGGTTGGCAGACAGTTTGCAATGGGAATTAACTGCAAGAGTCTGAAGTATCTGTCAGTAGGCGGAGAAAAGCTCGTACCTTGTGAGCCACCTAAGAATTTCAAATTTATAAACGGTTATGGCCCAACAGAAAATACAATTTTCACAACTGTATTTGAAGTAGATAAATATTATAATAATGTTCCGATAGGCAGGGCTCTTGATAATGTAAAGCTTTATATCTCGGATAAATTCGGTCATATGTTGCCCTGTGGTGCTTGTGGGGAACTGATGATAGCTGGTTATCAGGTTTCAAGAGGTTACTTGAATAAGCCTGAAAAGACCGCAGAAGTTTATACAAAAAATATTTATGATGATACAGAGGGATACGAAATAATGTATCATTCAGGAGATATTGCAAGATATCTTCCTGACGGAAATATTCAGATAATAGGCAGAAAAGACGCTCAGGTTAAAATCAGAGGTTTTAGAATAGAGCTTTCTGAGGTTGAAGAAGTCATAAGAAGATATAAGGGCATAAAAGATGCAACAGTAGTTGCGTTTGATGAACCAGCAGGTGGAAAGTATATCGCTGCATACATTGTATCTGACAGCAAGATTGATATAAATTCTCTTAATGACTTCATAAAAGAAACAAAGCCACCTTATATGGTTCCTGCTGTTACAATGCAGATTGATAAAATACCTCTCAATCAGAACCAAAAGGTCAATAAAAAGGAACTTCCAAAGCCTGAGAAAAAGGCGGAAGAAATTATTAAGCCGGAAAATGAGATTCAGCAAAAAATATTTGATTGTGTTGCAGATGCACTTGGTCATACTTCGTTTGGTATAACATCAGATATTTATTATTCAGGACTTACTTCAATCAGTGCGATAAGATTGAATATATTGCTTTCAAAAGCCTTTGATATAGTCATCAAAACTTCAGATATAAAGAATAATCCTACTGTTCAAAAGCTTGAAAAGTTCATTGGAAATGCAGGAAAGAGCAAAAAGAGAGAAGTGCGTGAAGTTTATCCGCTCACGAATACTCAAGAGGGTATTTTTATTGAGTGTACTGCAAATATGGGTACAACAATTTATAATATTCCTTATCTATTAAAGCTTGGTAAGGGCGTTGAGCTTGAAAAGCTTGCTAAGGCTATTGACAAAACAGTTGAGGTTCACCCATATTTGAAAACTCGTCTTTTTATGGACGATGACGGAAATGTTATGCAAAAGCGAGATGACAGTCTTAGCTATAAAACTCCGATAATTGACGGAATGAATAGGTCAACACTTGTCCGTCCTTATATGCTCTTTAATGAACAGCTTTTCAGATTTGAGCTTTATAGAACAGTTGGCGGAAATTATCTTTTCCTTGATATTCACCATATTATTGCCGATGGTACTTCGCTTGCAATCATAATAAACGACATAAACAGAGCCTATGCAGGTGAAAACCTTGAAGCAGAAAAATATACGTCTTATGATCTCGCACTTGATAACAGTGACGCTTTGAAGAGTGATGTATATAAAAATGCAGAGAATTATTATAAATCTGTGTTTGAAAATGCGGGTGGCAGTATAAATTTCTATCCAGATAAAGAGGGTTCTGTCCCTACGGCAGATAATTTCCGAAAGGAAGTTTCTGAAATTTCAGTTCAGACAGTAAAAGATTTCTGCAAAAAGAACGGAATTACTGAAAATGTATTCTTTATTTCTGCATTTGGTCTTGTACTCGGAAAGTATAATTTTAAGGATAAATCTGTTTTCACTACTATTTATCATGGCAGAAATGATTCCAGACTTTCTGAAACTGTTGGTATGCTCGTAAAGACATTGCCTGTTTACTGCGATTTTTCAGGAAGTACAAAGGATTATCTTACAGGTGTTCAAGAACAGCTTATCGGTTCAATGAATAATGATATATATCCTTTCTCACAGATAAGTCGAGAGTTTAATATCAAGGCTGATGCTATGATTGTTTATCAAGGAGATAATTTTGAGTTTGATACAATCGGCGGCGAATTTGCAAGTGAAGAACCTGTACAGCTTAATGCCGCAAAAGCACCTGTTTCTGTAAGTATCTGTATCGAAAGAAATAAGTTTATATTTGAGATTGAATACAGAAGTGATATGTATTGTGAGGAAACTATCAAATATCTTGCAGATAACCTTGCGATTTCAGCAAAGGGACTTCTCAGAGCATCTAAGCCAAAAGATATAAAGCTTATGTTTGAAGAAGAAACAAAGATGATTGATAATCCTGAGCATATAGGCAAAACCTTTGTTGATTTATTCAAGGAAACAGTCGCAAAATATCCTGACAGACCTGCTGTAAGAGATGAATTTGGAGAGCTTACATACAGAGAGCTTGACAGAATGTCAGATTATGTCGCACAAAAACTTACTGAAAATGGTTTTGGCAGAGAAAAAGTAGTAGGTATTCTTTGTGGAAGAACAAAAGACTTCACTGTTGGATATATTGGTGCGATGAAAGCTGGCGGAGCATATGTTCCACTTGACCCAGAGTATCCACAGAGCAGAATTGAATATATGCTTAAAGATTCTGGAGCAGAAAATCTTATTGTAGTAAGCAAATATCGTGAACTTGTAAGTTTCTATGATAAGAATGTAATTTATCTTGATGATGTTGCTGAGAAATCCAAAAACTTTGAACTTTCTTTAGAGCTTACGCCTCCAACTCCTGAAAATCTTGCGTATATGATTTATACATCAGGCTCAACAGGCAAGCCGAAGGGCGTTATGCTTGAACATAGAAATCTGCTTAATCTTATTGAATATATTACTACTTCAAGAAAATTAACTGCCGATGATGTTACTTCAGAATTTGCAAGCTTCTGCTTTGATGCATCTGTATTTGATTTATTTGCACCTCTGACTGTTGGTGCAGTTCTGTATATTTTCCCAGAGGATATAAGAAAAGACGCTATTGCGGTTTGTAAGTGCATAAAAGATGAAAAATTAACAACTGCAACCTTCCCGACACAGATGGGCGAATTGGTCACAGAATTGCTTGATGACGCTCCAAACCTTAGATTTGTAACGCTTGGCGGTGAGAAGTTCAAATATTACCGTAACCGTACTTATCAGATGGTAAATGGTTATGGGCCAACAGAAAATACAGTTTCATCAACAGAATTTTTCGTTGATAAGCAATATGATAATATACCAATAGGAAAATCACAGCTTAATGTTCGCAGCTATATTCTTGATAAGGATTTGAACAGACTTCCTGTCGGTGCTTCCGGAGAGCTTTGCCATTCAGGCAGACAGATTTCAAGAGGTTATCATAATCTCCCAGAAAAAACATCAGCTGTTTTTGTAGAAAATCCATTTTCGTTATGTGATGATGATAAGCGTCTTTATAGAACTGGCGATATGGTTCGTATGAAGGGCGACGGAAACATTGAGTATATTGGTAGAATTGATTCTCAGGTAAAAATCAGAGGTTATCGTATAGAGCTTAGCGAAATCGAAGGTGCAATGCTCAAGAATGAACTTGTAAAGAGTTCAGCGGTTAAAGTTATTGAAAAGAGCGGAAATAAATATATCACCGCTTACTATACGGGCAAAAATATACCTGATGAAAGCTTTAAGAAATTCCTTGAACCTTTGATTCCTGATTATATGATGCCATCGTTCTTTGTCCATATTGATGAAATGCCTATAACTCCCGGTGGAAAGATTGATAAAAAGGCTCTGCCATCACCTGATATAAATATAGTAAGAGATAATTATGAAGCTCCTGTAACTGCTTTGCAGACAGAGCTTTGCAAAATCTTTGAAAAGTCGCTTGGTATTGAAGGTGTGGGCATAAATGATAATTTCTTTGAATTGGGTGGTTCATCGCTGACAGCATCAAAGGTCGCTATAATGTGCCTTTCAAAGAATATTTCTATCGTATATGCTGATATATTCAAATATCCTACTGTTCGTGAACTTGCAGACCTTGCCGATAATAATGAACCAGAAGAAGCTGTAAGTAATAATGAATTTTCGCTCTATAATTATAATAGAATCCAGAGTGTTATCAGTGGTAACACCATTGAAAATGTAGATATGGTAACAAAGGAAAAGCTTGGCGATATTATGCTTACAGGTGCAACTGGTTTCTTGGGAATACATATACTTAAAGCGTATATTGACAATTACGACGGCAAGGTATATTGTCTTGTAAGAAAAGGAAGTTATGAATCTCCTGAAAAACGAATGATGAATATGCTTATGTATTACTTTGATAATCCTTGTAAAGAGATGTTTGAGGAACGCATAGTTTGCGTAGATGGAGATATAACTTCAAAAGAACAGGTTGATTCTCTTTCAGAATATAAGTTTGATACACTTATCAACTGTGCTGCTTGTGTTAAACATTTTGCATCTGATGATGTCCTTGAAAAAATAAATGTACAGGGCGTTGAAAATCTCATAGAGCTTTGCAAAAATAATGGACGCAGATTGATTCAAATTTCTACTGTATCTGTTGGAGGAGAGGGCTCAGACGGAACTCCTCCAATGTCAAGACTTTTCTGTGAGAACGATTTGTATATCGGTCAGAGTATCACAAATGAATATATCCGAACAAAATTCCTTGCTGAAAGAGCTGTACTTGAGGCTGTTTCAAGTGGTTTGGACGGAAAGATTATTCGTGTTGGTAATCTTATGAGTAGAAATTCTGATGGAGAATTCCAGATTAACTTTATCACAAATGGCTTCCTCAGAAGCTTGAAGGGCTATAAGGCTGTTGGAAAGTTCCCAATGGGCAGTATGCACGAAAGTGCGGAATTCTCGCCGATTGATTCTACTGCACTTTCCGTCTTGAAGCTTGCACAAACCGATAGAAGATTTACAGTATTCCACGCTTGCAATAGTCACCGCATATTTATGTCAGATTTGATTTACGCAATGTGTAACTATGGCTTTAAGATTGACATTGTAAGAGATGAAGATTTTGAAGCTGCGGTAAAGAATTTTGCAAAAAACAGTGATAATTCTGATGCTGTTTCAGGACTTATTGCTTATACATCTCATAATGAAAATGAAATTTATACATTAGATTATAGCAATAGCTTCACTTCACAAATTCTTTACAGGCTCGGTTATAAGTGGCCTGTCACAGATGACAAATATCTTGCAAGTGCAATAGAGGCACTCGATAAACTTGCATTTTTTGATTAATTTTTGGAGGTTATTAAAATGGAGATTATTAACAATATAGATGGAAACAAAGCAACAATGGAAATCATAGGCTGGCTTGATACACAAACAGCACCTCAGCTCGGAGAGGAACTTTCTAAATTGAGTGATGATATTACAAGCCTTGTATTTGATTTTGCAAAACTTGAATACATTTCCTCGGCTGGTTTGCGTCAGGTAGTTTCAGCCTATAAAAAGATGTCTTGTAAAGATGGGTTTAAGATTATAAATGTATCTGATGAAGTGTTTGATGTTTTTAAGCTGACTGGATTTGACCAGAAAATTAACATTGAAAAATGAAAAATTCTTTATTAAGAAGAATAGTTGTTTGTATCTTGGTTGTATTTTTAGTTGCTATTGTTATTTTTGGCTCGCTTAGTTGTTTCGATAATATTCGGCGAACCACAAGTCTGACAGGAAATATTGTTAAAAGTGCTTCGTATATCGTATCTCAGATTGCAAGTGATTATGATATGGAAAATTTGATTAATAATCCATCATCTAAGAAATATAATTATCTAAAATCAAGCCTTAGAAGTATATGTATAGGTGAGGGCTTGGAATATATATTTATATATATTCCTGACACGAAAAATAATCAAATCAAATATGTTATGGTTGTTGCGGCTGATGATGAAAAAAATAAAGAAGTATCGGAAGATAGAAAAGCTGGTACAGTTATAGAACATAAGCTTTTTGATGCAGAAGTACAAACATGGAATAGTGGAGAATCAACTATCTATGAATATAGCAACGAAAAATATGGTAGATTTATGTCGTCGTATAATTGTATTTACGATAAAAATAATAAGCCTGTTGCTCTTGTATGTGCAGATTATTCACTTGAAAAAATCTATACAGAAATCATATCTGAAATAGTTATCAAGATGTCAATCGTTATTGTTGCACTTTTTGCTATGTTTGCTTTGATGGCATTGTTTATAAAAAAGAAAATATATAACCCTATAACTATGGTATTTATGAGCATGAAGGATTATATTTCCGATAAAAAAGCAGGCAAAAAGGCTTTTGAGCCAATAAATCCTGAAACAAATGATGAAATTCAGCTTATCGCAGACTTTTTCAATGAAATGGTTGTCGATATTGATAGCTATGTTGATAAGATAAAAACTCTTGCAGAGGAACAGGCAAGGGCTGGAACAGAACTTGATGTTGCAAGGCGGATTCAGTATGGTATCATATCTAAAGAAAAAAATATCTGTATGTCTGATAACTTTATGGTATCGGCAAGAATGAAATCTGCCAAGCAGGTTGGTGGAGATTTCTATGATAGCTTTTTGCTAAAAAACGGAAATATATGTACAGTTATCGGGGATGTTTCTGGTAAAGGTGTAGCCGCATCGTTGTTTATGGTTTTTGTGAAAACACTCATAAGAGAAAAACTCATAGATATTTCAGATGTTTCAGACGCTATTAAATTAGCAAATCTTGAAATCTGCGAATCTAATCCAGAAGAAATGTTTGTAACAGCATTTATTGCGATTTTTGATAGTGAATCTGATAAATTTCATTATATAAATGCAGGTCACAATAAACCAGTTATAATCAAAAACGGAAAGGCAGAATTTCTTGAATGCTCACCTTGTATGGCACTTGGAGTGTTTGATGATTCTGAATATAAGCAGTGTATTTGCGATTTCTCAAATGGGGATATTCTCTATCTTTATACTGACGGTGTAACCGAGGCTGTTAATGCAGATAAAGAATTTTTTAGTGAAAAAAGACTTTTAGGAGTTTGTAACAACACTGAATATACAGCAAATAGTTTATGTCAGAGTATAAGTAGCTCTTTGGAAAGCTTTATAAATGGGGGAGAGCAGTTCGATGATATAACAATGCTTGCGGTGAAACGCCAAGATAAATCTTTAAAATTACAATGTGAACTTTCTGAGTTAGAAAAAATACAGCAATATATATTTAAGCTTGATATAGCAGATAAACTTAAAAAGAAAATTTTTCTTGCTTGTGATGAGGTTTTCTCTAATATTGTAAATTATTCAGGTGCAGATTTAATATTTGTTTCATACAACAAAAAAGCTGATAAAATAAGCATTATTTTCCGAGATAATGGAAAGAAGTTCGATTATCTTGAGGATAGACCAAAGAAAGATTTTGACGATTTTGTTGATGGTGGAATGGGAATAATGATTGTTAAAAAAATTTGCACGAATATAGTCTATAACTACATTAATAGTGAAAATATTCTTGAACTTATTTTTACTGATAATCAAAATAATTAAAAATATAATATAGGACAATAATCAAGCCCTAGACTAAATTTAAGTCTGGGGTTTGATAACTTTAGATAAAGAGTTTTATACTATTTAAGCTATTTTGAAAAGGCTTGGGCGAAACTTTTAGCTTCTATTGAATATAGAATAAAATTTTTACAAAATGGGGTGTATTGTTATACATATAAGTAAAGAAACTAAACTCTCAGATTTACTTTGTGTTATTCTTGTGTTGATGACAGGTTTTGTCAGACTGTTTCGTGATAACTTTAAATCTATTTCAAGCAATATAATTATTTTTTTGCTCTTTGTATTTTCTGCATTTATTTGGATTAGCCAGATTAAAAGACGAATTATTCATCCTAAAGTACAGAAATATCTTGTCGCCACAGGCTATATGGTTATATTGCTTATATTTGTAAGAACTGTTAAGTTTGTATTTTTTCCAGATGGGCATATAGCTTGTCGATTTATATGGTATTTTTATTATGCTCCACAAACCTTTATGGCTTTGTTTATGTTTTTGGCTGTGCTTCATATTGGAAAAAGTCAAAATCAGACAATTAGTAAGTGGTGGAGGCTTTTATATATCCCTGCAACTTTAATTGTGCTTTTTGTTCTGACAAATGATTTTCACCAGCTTGCTTTTAAGTTTATAGATGGCTTTGATAATTGGAATAAATATACTCATGGCATAGGATATAATTTAGCGATTTTATGGGTGATTATATTATTTTTAGCAATACTTATTATTTCACTTTCACGCTGTGCGGTTTCAGATTACAGAAAAAATATATGGAAACCTCTTGTACCGCTCTTGGTTGGAATGATATATATAATTATATTTTTTATAGATTCAAATAATATATTTATGCAACTTTTTAAAACAACAGAAATTATATGCTTTATTTTTCCTGCATATATAGAGAGTCTTATTCTTGCGCAACTCTTTCCATCTAATGATAACTATGAAGCATTATGGTCTGCATCTAATCTTAGTGGAGGCATTATATCTTTAAAGGGTGATATTTGTTGTCGCTCAAAGAAATGTGTTTCGGTGACATTAGAGCAGATTATTAAAGCAGAGCATGAAAATGTTCCGCTGAATGATGGAAATATTATCTTGAAAAGTCACGCAATAAATGGCGGATATGGATATTGGGTTAGAGATATTTCAGATATTAATAAAATCACTGATGAGCTTGAAAATTTAGGAGATTTGCTTATGCAAGAGCAAATTATGCTTGAAAAAGAAAATAGGATTAGCGAAGAGAAAGCAAAAATCGAACAGCAAACTATGATTTATAATGAGATAGCTAAAAGTTCACAAAACCAGATAGAAAAGCTCAAGGGACTTTTAGAAAATCCTCCTGAAAATGAAAAAGATTTTGAAACGATTATGAAGTATATAGCTATTTTAAATGCATATATAAAACGACACTCAAATATGGTTTTATATTTGCATAGAAAGTCTTTCTTTAATAGTGATGAATTACGCTATGCAATTTCAGAATCCTTAGAATATATACAGCTTTATGGGATTACTGCATATGGTAATTATCAAGGCGAAAAAACTGTATCTGGAAAATATGTTTTGCTTGCATATGAAATATTTGAAGCGGCTATCGAATCCGCAATTCCAGGTGCTGATGCAGTTATGGTCAATTTAGAAATGGCAGATATGATTAAGCTTTCTATTGAAATAAACTCGCCAAGAGAATATTTTCCTGAAGATTATCGCCTTGATGATATAGTAAAATCAAGTGGAAGATTAGAAGTTGAGATAGACGAGGAATCTGAGTATATTATTTTAAATCTTCCGATAGGAGAATCTATATGATAGCTTATAGTGAAGTTTCTATTGTTCTACATAGTGTATATGCTTGTTTTGCACTTTTGATTATGACAATAGCCATTTATCTTGTTGTTAATGTCATTATCTTAAATATGTCGATATGGAACCGAATTTTTTCAATATTTCTTACTTTAGTATGTGTGTTCGTGCTTTTAGGAATTTCTGATAGCAAATATATGGGAAATGAATCCTCCATTTTTGCAAGGATTATAGGCAGTATGCCAGCTTTATTTATAGCAATAATACTGGTTTTTCTTGTTATTACTGAAATAATTCTTTATATACATTTAAAAAATAGGCAAAAAAATATGCTTACAGCAAATGCAGTAAAAGAAACTTTAGATGCCTTGCCTGATGGAGTCTGTTTTTCTGAAAAAAATGGTATGTTGCTTTTGGTAAATAGAAAGATGGATATACTTTGTGAAAAATTGTTTGGTACGGGCATTATGAATAGCAAACAATTACTTGATGATATAAAGACAAAGCAATTAAAGAATAATACTGAACTTATATGTACTGAACCGAATGTTACAGTTAAAACCTCTGATGGCGAGATTTGGAATTTTCGTCAAAGAGAAATAATAGTAGATGGTTCAGAAATTATAGAGCTTATTGCGTATAATATTACTAAACAGTATAACCTTAATTTAGAATTAAAAGAAAATAATAGTCGTATGGACATTATTTGTAAGCGTTTGGGGGAATTTAGCGAGAATGTTACGCAACTTACACATGAAAAAGAAATACTCAATGCAATAATAAGCGTACATAATAATTTAGGTAAGGCATTGCTTATGTTTCGCTCATATCTTGCCAAGCCAAATAATCAAAAAGATAGAAATAAGCTTCTTTTCTTATGGCGTTCTAATATGGCAGTGCTTAATACTGAAATATCTCCAGAGGATCCAGAAAAAAATTGGAAATTACTCCTACAATCTACAGCTAATATGGGAGTAGACATTATTCAAAGGGGAAAACTTTCTGACAAAAAAGAAATAAATGATGTTTTAATGACGGCTTTACAAGTTTGCTTAACAAATACAATTAGTCATGCAAAGGGAAACAAGCTTTATGTGAGATTTTATAAATCAAGTATGTCATTTAGAGCAGAGTTTACTAATAATGGTATTCCGCCAATATATAAGGTTAAAGAGGGAGGCGGTCTTCAAAATCTAAGAAATATAGTAGAAAACGAAGGTGGCATTATGACCATAGAAAGCTTTCCAAAGTTTAAGCTTATGCTCAAATTTCCAGATAAGGAGGAAAAATTATGTCTGAAGTAAGGGTAATGATTGTTGATGATTCCCGTGTTGCACAGGATTTATTTACATTATATATAAATAACAGTGAAAAATACGAGCTTGTAAGAACAGAGAAATCTGCCGATTTTGCAGAAAGATTTTCAAGAGCAGAACTGATTGATTTAATACTTATGGATATTTTAATGGATAAAGGAGCGAATGGCTTAATTGCAGCTGAAAAGATTAAATCCATATGTCCAGAAATCAAGATTATTGCTGTTACATCTATGGTAGATGGAGAATTATTGAAAAGAGCGAGGAAAATTGGAATAGAAAGCTTTTGGTTCAAAGAAGTTTCTAAGGAAACAATACTTGAGGTTATGGATAGAACTATGGCAGGAGAATCGGTTTATCCTGATTGTGTTCCCAAGCATAATAAAAAAATAAATCACGCTTTTAGTGATGAACTTACAGAAGGTGAACTAAAGGTTTTAAGACTTATGACTGCCGGAATGTCAAATTCAAAGATTGCCAAAAAACTTGGAATATCGGAAAGTACAGTAAAAAATCACATACATAATATGTTAGAGAAAACAGGCTGTGAAAATCGCACTATACTTGCAATAGAGGCTCGTGTCAGCGGAATAGCTGTAAATATAGATTGAGATAAGAATATAAATTTAAATATACATCTTTTATTTATGTGAAATTTAAAATAATTGTGAATATAAATAAAAAGTGTATGTATTATAGTAAATAATTGTAAATATTACTAATTGAAAAAAGAAAAAGAATATTTTATAATAAGTTTTGTAATATGATTATATAATCAAACTAAAAAGTCGGAATATCATTTTCCGACTTTTTAGTTTAAGAAAGGAAATTTTTATGAAACGAAAAATAATTTTATTTTTTACAGCAATTATAACAGTTTTGATGCTTACAGCCTGTTCAGGAGGAGTTGACAACGCAAAGCAAGGTAAATATTATCTTAACGGTGATACAAGTAAACCTTATATAGTAATAGGCGAGAATAATACTATGGGATTTTATGATGTTGATTTTTCAGAAATGGAAAAAGTAGTATACGAAGACGTTATTATTGGCTTGACTAATGTTAGCCGTGAACAAGAGGACAGTGCTGCTCTTACAGAAAAAGAAGAGCAGGAAATCCGTGACAAAATAGACCTTGATAGTCAGTTTCTTGATAAAATGAACGAATATACCATTGAAAAAGAAGATGGTGCATTGGGATTGTATATACCTGTAAATAATACAGAACTATTTATGTATGTGCAGTATTATCCATCAAATGATAATATAGTATTTAATAAATTTACCTATAAGCTGAAAGAGTGATGCTATGAAAACAATTATTAAAGCAGAAAATATTTGCAAGACTTTCGGTTCAGGTGATGCAGAATGTAAAGCACTTGACGACATATCGCTTGAAATAAAAGAGGGTGAATTTGTCAGTATAGTTGGGCGTTCTGGAAGTGGAAAATCTACATTTATGCATCTTTGCGGTGGACTTGATAAACCTGATAGCGGAAAAATAACTGTAAATGGAACGGTTATTACAGATTTAAATGCAAATAAATTAGCTGATTTCAGATGTAAAAATACAGGTTTTGTATTTCAGGCATTCCATCTTGAACCTAAGTATACGGTATTTGACAATATTTCAGTTCCGCTTTTAATTTCCAATACACCAAAAAAGGAAATTAAAGAAAAAGTAAATAGTGTTCTTGAACAGGTAGGTTTGACCGATAAGATAAAGGTAAAAACGGCAAAGCTTTCTGGCGGAGAGAAACAGCGTATTGCCATTGCACGAGCTATTATAAATAATTCACCTATAATTTTTGCTGATGAACCGTGCGGAAATCTGGATAGTACAAATTCTGATATAATAATGACAATGTTTGAAAAACTTAATTCTGAGGGAAAAACCATAATTCTCGTTACTCATAATATGGCTGATGCTAAACGCACAAAACGAATAATCACCTTTAAGGACGGTAAAAAGATAGATGACAAAACTAACTAATCTTATGAAATCCGTATGGCTTGAGCTTAAATCCGAAAAAATATATGTATTTCTTGGTGCGTTACTTCTGACAGCTATACTTGCGTCGGCAGTCTTTATTGCATTTATTTCAAATAATATTATGTCGGTATTTATATCTTATGCGAATAGTATATGCCCTAATGGAATTGCCGTTCAGATTAAAGGACTTACTTATGACAGCGTTGATATGCTGAATGATGTAAATCTTAAAGAGATTTATGTTGATTCACCTATTGTCGTTGAGCCTAATATGTTTTATTTTGGTAACCAATCGCTTGATGAATGTTTTATAGAAGCTTATTACTTCATAGATGAGAATAATAATATATTAGATGGCAAGGGCTATTCCACTAAAAGCAATGTGTCATCAGACGAAAAAATTCCCGTATGGATTTCAGAAGATATAAGCAAAAAATACAATATTAAGCTTGGCGACCAAATAAGACAAGCTGTTTCGGACGAAGTCGATTTTTATTATTATGTTGAGGGAATATATAGCAACAGTGAATTTATGGAAAGCGATATAGGCATACCTTTTACAGCATATTATCAGGCTATGTCGTGCATTGGAAGATTTATTGACCATGATATTTTTGGAATTGTTTCTGATGCAAAGGATTACAGTTCAATATGTACACAGGTATCTCATAAGGGACTTGTGACTTATTCTTCATTCGATGATGTTTTTAATGTTCTGAATATGTTAAGAGGCTTATTTTTTATTTTAAGCCTTTTTGTTACAATAATTGCGGCAATAACATTTTCAAATATATGTAGTGTTATTATAAAGCATAGAATTAAACATATTATGCTTGAAAAAATTCTTGGACGAAAAAATCGTGAAATAATGTTTATATATGGATTTATTATCGAACTGACTATAATTATATCATTGATTTTCGCAACGATTACGGTTGTATGTTTGCAAGGCTATGCAGAAACAGTTATTACAAATACTTTTGGAATAAAAATTGTAAATCTTACTGGCATTTTGGCTTATCTGCCGATTGCATTTATTTTGTGCAATGTAGTTCTTATCCGAAGCTTTGTAAATATTTTTAAGGTTACAAGGCGGACTGATATTATTTCTATCTTTGAGGACAGGGAGTGATTTTATAAATATAAAAAATTGCATTTGTCTTGCACTGAAAAATATAAGAACAGCATATAAAACAACAATCAAAGTTATTTCCGCATTTACTGTTGCAACAGTATGTATAATTTGTTTTTTCAGCTACATATTATCTGTAAATTCACAAATTGACGATATGACAAATAATATGGCATCATATAATTATATTGGTACAAGTGACTTTAATTCTATTTCAAAAATTATCGGAACTCATAAAAACATTACAGAGGTAAAACAAATATCTCAAGTACAGCTTGATGATGATATTATATCAATGGATATTGATAATGTTATTATGAAAATAGGTAATAATGCTTTTAAGGGAATAAACGATTATTCAAATTATTTTCAGGTTGATTTTTCTTACGCTACGCCTAAAAGTGTATATTCGGTCTGTTTTAATATAGATGCATATAATGACGACTATTCAGTTTTTACGGTAAGTGATGTAAAGGAATTTAATTCGAAATTTGACAAAAGTAATTATATACTTTGTGGAAATATGATAAATGCCCCAAAACAATTTGTAATAAGCGATTATATGCTTGAACATTTCGGAGTTTTAAAAGAAAATTTTAATAAACTTATCGGAAAACAAATCTCATTTTACATAAAAAATACTGAAAACCCAATTATAGAAAATTACATTTTAGTTGGAATAATAGATTCTGATATATTTTATACTTCTTGCAACCGTGAAAATGCACAGATTATAATATCAGATAAGAATACAGAACAGAAATATGATAATGAAAATCATTATGTACGCTATTACACTAGCAACTTCCGTAATACAAGTAAGCTTTCAGTAGCATTTTCAAATGAAAATATATCCTATGATTTTAATCCATATGTAAATAATTATGACAGCATAGAAAAACAGCAATCTATTGCTTATGATTTAATATATGTTGTTATTATATTTTTGATTACAGCACTATCAATAAGCATTATAACCGTTATGTATTTTTATAATACAGAAAAAACGAAATATTCAGCAATGATGCTTGCAATAGGTTTGAATCAAAGAAAACTTTTCTTTATGCAGATATTTGAAGTTATAATTGATGGAATTTTTGCAATGTTAATAGGAGGTATATTGTCTGCTGTACTTGTGGCACTATTTAATTTATACTTTTCAAATACAATAGGTATTGTTTTGGTATTCGGCACTATAAGACTTATAGTTCTTTCATTAATTGTTTTGACATATATTATAGTTTTGTCTTTAGTTGTTTCGCTTATAAATCTTGTTAAATTCAGAAAATATACCCTATCAGAAATACTAAAGTAATATTTTTAATAGGTACTATATAAAATTCAAAAATTTATATTTAAATAAGGGGAAATTTTATATCAATACCAATAAATATAATTTTAAATATAGATCTTTCGATTCATGCAGTAAGCATAAATAACTGTTATAATAATACCATAAACAACACTATTGTTTAAAATTCGGTTTTAGAAGGGTGGCGTTTTCAATGATATCATTTTTTTACACACCTTAGCTCAAATAAGAGAAATAAAAAAATTGAGCGTATTCCGGAAAATCTTATTGGTGTATATATATCATGCAATCATATGTGCTATACTAGTTGCTATATATTTTCGCTTGATAAGCAGGAAGACCAAGTCTGGGTATTTTCAGCACAATGTGCCATTCAATCGAATGATTTTACAAGAATAGAAATTGATAATTGCTGTGTAGAAGATTCTGATATTAAAGCGCTATTCGAAATTCTGAAAAAGAAAAATGACAAAGGCAAAACTTTACTTGAATTTGTAAGAGATTATAAATCTTGTAAGAAATGTAAATTTATAAAGATTTATGATGAAACAACTTATTGCTATAGCTTTTCATACTCAGATTCTACATATGATAGTGCAAGTGTTGAGCCCGATAAAGAAATAATACAATTCTTTTATAAGCTTGCTGATAAATATCATAATAAAGTAGAGTAATATTTGATATTTTCTTAATCAGATTTTAAAGCTTTTAAACAATAATATAAAAATCTTAAAATTTATTTAATAGGGGGAACTGTAATGAGTATTTTTGACAAAATAAAAAAAGACACTATGGGAATGGTAAATTCAGCCGTTTCATCTGTTGGCAATAAGCGAGAGAAGTTTACATTTTCTGCACTTCCTGAAAGCTTGGAGCAAATGCAGGCACTTCCTGAAGCAAACTTGGATTCTCCATATAAAACAGCAGCTCTTACAGTATGTGCTTTATGTGCATATGCAGCGGATAAACAAATCGGAACAGAAATGCTTAACTGGTTAAGAGGTCCTCGTCCACTTAATGGAGCGGATATTTCTTTCATTAATGACCGATTCAGAGATGGAAAAACTTATATTCCTTTTTCATATTTTGCGGGAGCTACCCCTGATAATGACTATACACCTACACAGCCTTTTACGATTACAATCGAGAGTAATCAGTATTCCAATGCAGAACAAGGTTATATGAAATTGTTTATCCCGTGTGGAGGTGCAGATAGTCCAAGACCTATTAAGCTTCGTATGAAAGGTGATGGAAAATGGTTTTTGTGGGAGCAATATTTGCTGACAGGAATCAGAGAACCGAAGTCTGCTGACCCTTGGGCGTAAATATAATACTATTGAAAGGAGAACGCAAATGGATATTATTGGAAAATGGAAAGTTAAAGAACTTGGTTTAATGCAGCTAGGAGATATGAGTATGAAAATGTTTACTCCTGCTGAGATTGAAAACCTTGAAGATAATGAAGATTACCTACAATTCGTTTCATCAATATATGATTTTTCAAATGACGGCAAGTTGGATATTCTTCTTGAGGTTCCTAAAGAGTTATTAGAAAATGCCAAGAAGGAAGGTCTTGAAGTTAAGGACAATGTTGTTATTATAGAATCAACAGACTGGAAAGAGGAAAACGGTGAATATTTCTATAATACTCATATAGAGGGCGAGACTTTAGGAGAGAAAGTTTCACCTTATAATAAAATTAATGTTGACGGAGATTGCCTTATAATGGATATGCTGTTCTGTAAAATAATTCTTGAAAGAGCATAATGAATCTCCATTTATAAATTATTTTGATTATTTCAAATATTTGCCCATAAATCACTTTTAGAGCATATTTACTAAATCCACAAGTAGGATATTTAGTAAATATGCTCTACTTTTTTATCTGTAGGTTCTTTTTCTATTACCAATTTTTATTATAGAGCCTTATCTTAATACATAAGCCAAATAAAATTTAAAATAAATTTTGTAAAATTTTAGATTTTTCTTGACAATTTTGAGATACAGTGGTAAAATGTATATCGAAAGTTAAATTACTATTAATTTTAATTAAGTGATTTAGCTTATCTTAAAATAAAGAGGTCATATGTATGAAAAAATTTTTAAAGACAACAACAGCACTTGCATTTGCCGCACTTGTAGCTACATCATCGCTTATGGTTTATGGAGCGGGTAATTATACACTCAAAGTAAACCACACAGATTATGTTGATTTACATGAGCAATATAATATTAAACCACAAAACTTTATGAGAGTCTTTTATGACTATGGTACTACCAATCCTTATGATGATGCAAGAGCAACAACCGAAATGAATAGTACAAGCAAATTAAGTGTAACTGCAAAGGTCTATTTGACTGATAATGCAGGACATGAACGTAGTTCAGGCAATAATGAACAAGGTTCAACTTCACCTGTCCATAGTGGCGAAGCATATCTAAGTGGAATTGATTATGCTAAATATGTAAAGCATGAGGGATATAAGAAAGAGATTGGCACAAAAGTAGCAGATGGATACGTTTATAGATATAGACAAGTTAAATAATTATGAAAACTATTAAACTCATATTTTCTCGAATTAGTTTTTATTTTCTTTCTAATAAACTAATTTTTATTATGTTTCTTTTAGGTGGAATTGTTTGTTCCACCTCGTTTATATACTTTTATGGGAATCAGCTTTCTACAAAAAAATCTGAAGTCAGTACAGATTCATCTTATTATACATATACATTAAAATTTGATGAACCTGCTTCTTATTATGAAATTAAAAACAGTAGTCTGCTTAATTCTGAAATAATAGAAGATGTTATGGCTGTGCATTACTTATTACTAGATGATTTACCCAAAGAATTTAATAAAAATAATTACATTGATTATTATCTTCGTGTATGTACACAAATAAATAACAAGCATAAATTATTTAGTAAAATGGGACGTTCAGAGTTTTATGATGAAGAAATTAAAAACGGAAAAAATGTAATAATTCTTCCTAACTGTGATGATATCTTTTCATTGGCACAAGGTGATACAGTAACGCTCAGTGGCAGAGAATATGAAGTTATCGGTGTAAATACTTTTATAGACAATTTCTATATTCCTTCTAATACATTTGACAAATGTGGATATTCGATTGATGAGATAACCATATACACAACTGAAAGAATGAGTAGAACAGAAAACAGTCAATTTATAGCCAATCTTCATGCTGAGTTTCCTCAAAGCGATTTAATTGAATCACCGTCTGAATCTTACAAAGCAGCCGATAGTTATTTTATTGGTGATTTTTTCTTAATCATGTGCGAATTTATAATTTCTGCTTTATCTTTTATGTTTTTAATCAAGTTCTTAATCGATAAAAGTAATCTGGAAAATATCATCTATTTAATTGTGGGAGCTACCAAAAGAAAATTATTTTTAATTTTAATTTTAGAAAATATTATCATTTCAGGTATTATTGGAATAATATCTATTGCAATTCACTTAATTACATATAATCAGTTCTTTGTGTATTTTAATGTCTATGAAGGATTGCAATATTCAATTATGGATTATATAATTATTTTTATTAGCATAATAATTCTTTCATGCATTACAGCGATACCATTTATAATTAGTTGTCTAAAAAATTCAATTATCATAAATAAAAATAAATATAATTAGTATTTGGAGTGGAACTAATGAAAACATTAAAATTGATTTTAGAATTTTTTACAAACAATAAAATTACTGCAATAATAATATCTATAATATATATTTTTGTATTATTTATAGCTAATAATTCTTTTGGAATGTATAGATATATTGTATACACAGAAGATATATTCAAAACCACCGAAACGACAGACAGCTTTTACTGTATGCCTAATTTAGTTACTGCAGAAATGGTTAATTCAAGTTCCATGGATCCATGGGGAGATTATATAAATAACGTCGAAAATAATGCAAGAAAATATAAAGCATATGTTCCGTTTACTAAAGTTAAATATTTCAATTCTGATTTTAATGGAGTAAGAATAAAAAGTTATATTTACACAACAGATATGATTGAAAAATATCAATTTAATCTTAAAAATGGCAGTTGGAATAATATGCAAGAGCAAAGTAGTGATTATTTTAATGTTATTGTATCAGGAATTTACTTTGATTATCTAAATATTGGTGATATTGCAGAAATTGAGTTGCCAAATTATTTTGATTCAAGTACAAAAAAAATTAAAATAAAAGTGGCTGGTAAACTTGCTGAACCATATACTGTACCCTCGTTTAATACAAGTGGAACAGATATAAATACATATGATTTGTATCAAAAATTAGAAAATGGTTTAATTTTTGTGGAGTCGAGTCGTTTGACAAAAGTATTTAAAAGTGTGAATAATTGCCCGTTAACTGCCGAAAACTTTATTGCTTCCTATAAATCTAATTCTTCAGAAGCAGAAAGAAAAGAATACCTTAATTATTTTACAAAACAATTTCGTGTTACTGACTATGATAATATTATAAAAAATACAGATAAAGTAATCGCACTTTCTTTTAGAAGAAGATTACCTACTCCTTTATTTATGCTGTCTATTATGACAGTTGCACTTATAAGTATATCAGTTCTTTTTGTAAACAAAAAGCTTAGAGAACACTCCATATACTATCTCTGTGGTTGTAACAGAAGAAAAAGCTATTTTATAATTTCTTGTGCTATTGGTTTGATGGGCTTGCTGGGTGGTTTATTGAATATCCTGTTTATAGTGAACTATGATTTCTTGACAAGCAACGGAATTATCAATATGTCCGATGGCTTAATATATGACGGTCAGACTGTACTGTTTACTTTGCTTTATGCTTTGGCAGTTTCAGCAGTATCTGTAATTATTTCTATATTGGTTTTCAGAAAGAGTTCTCCAATAGAAATATACAGAAAGTATGAATCATAACAAATGAAAGGATATAATGATATGCTTATAAAAACTGAGAATCTTACCAAAAAGTATAAACTTGGCAAAGAAACCTTCGTTGCTCTTGATAAGGCTAATCTTGAGATAGAGGACGGCGAGTTTGTCGCTATACAAGGAACATCTGGTGCAGGTAAATCTACTCTGCTACATATACTTGGTTGTCTTGATAATGCAGATGACGGAAAATATTATCTTAATGGTATAGATGTTTTTTCTTTAAATGACCGCAAAACTGCCAAGCTCAGAAATGAAAAGATTGGTTTTGTGCTTCAAGATTTTTCTCTGATAAACCATAAAAAAGTCGGATTTAATGTTATGCTTCCGCTCTATTTTAACCACACTCCAAACCGCCAAATGAAAGAAATGGCTCATAAGGCACTTGAGGCGGTAGGAATAGATAAGCAATTTGATAAAAAAGCAAATCAGCTTTCTGGCGGTCAGCGACAGAGAGTAGCAATAGCAAGAGCAATAGTTAATAATCCATCTGTAATTTTTGCAGATGAACCAACAGGTGCATTGGATTCCAAAACCTCAAAAGAAGTTATGAAACTTTTCAGAGATTTAAATAAAAAAGGCATAGCTGTAATTATTGTTACCCACGATGATGAAGTTGCTGATTGCTGTGATAGAAAAATAATCATAAATGATGGAAAGATTATCTATGATAGCAAAAAAGATTCTAACTATATAAAGAAAGAATAAATTATTACTGTTTTAAAATACATATAACCCTTTTTGATATTAGGAGCTGTGAAGAAATGAAGTTTAAGACTTCATTCTTAGCAGCTCCTTTCAATTTTTGCAAAAAAATCCTTCATCGTCTATTTTGAAGTTTACTGCTCTGAATAGATTGTTGCGATACTTTTGGTCAGTTGTTTCTTTTTTTAACATGAATTTTTCAATGCTGTGTTCCTGACAATATATGTAATTAGTATCCTGCGCCAGCTGTCGGATACTTCGGATAGAAGCCATATATGCTTTTGAACTTTTCCATTAAAGGCTCAAAGCAATTCATCTTGCTTCTGAAATGATTGACATCAACTACTGCGATAATATGGTCAGAAACTAATACCGAATCAGAAATATTTATTATTTCTGAAATAAACACTGGAAATCTTCCTTGTTTGGACTATAATTAATCGTGGTGTTTTTCACAAACTTATTATACCACAAAAGGCACATAACCGAAAGTGATAACGGTTATGTGCCTTCTTGTTTTTGCAAGGCTGTTTTTTCACAGCCCATTAAAATTCTCTTGTTAGCAACATTAGTAAAAAAAGTGGGGCGAACAAGGCTCGCATATTTGAGTATAAATGAATGTTAGGTTTTGTCCAAAAGTATTTCGCTTTCTGCGGAGAGCGACCAAAAACTCTGCCTTTGGAAACTGCAAGCTTTTAGTTATCTTAGGAAATTTAGTTAATTGGTAGTTCATTGGAAATCTTTTCGACTGTGTCAATAAACTTCTCTTATAAAAGTGTTATGTGAGAATTGTAGTATTTCGGTAAAGTATAACCTCTGATTATGAAAAAACACACGCAGTCCATTCTTGAAACTGCGTGTACAAAATTACTAGTTATAAATTATTATTAAAAAATAGTTTCTATGACTTTTAGAGAAGATTCTGGGGAATATTGAAAACGGTCTATGTGTGTACCTTGATAAAAATATTCTGGTAGTGTAGGTGTTCTGTCACTCATAAAGGCGTCAATTATTATAAGCTTAATTTTCATTCGTGAGGGTATAATATTTTTTATGTAAACACTCGCTTGTTGTCCTACTTCAATATTTGCATGAGTTTCGGCAAGCCCAGCAAGATTCGGTGCAAGCTCTACAAATGCTCCGTAATCCTCAACAGAGCGAATTACTCCCGCAACAGTTTCACCTATAGAGAATTGCTCTGCATTTTCCTCCCATGTACCCAAAAGTTCCTTGTGGCTAAGAGTTATTCTGCCGTTATCCTTATTCTTGATTATAGTTCGAATATCCATTCCAACAGAGAACCGCTCTTTTGGGTGGTCTATTCTCGAAACAGAAATAGAATCAATAGGCAAGAGCGATACTATTCCACAGCCGATGTCCGCAAATGCTCCAAATGAATCAAGATGTGTAATTTTTGCGTTAATAATATCACCAGGAATAAGTTTGTTAATATAATTCTGCATACAGCGTTCTTGTGCGGCTCGTCTTGAAAGTATAGGAATAAGATTGCCGTCAGAACCCTTCATAAAGTCCTCAACAATAAAGCACACAGGCTTATTTACTCGTGAAATAATCGCAATATCCCTTACAGTGCCTTCTTTTATTCCTATAGCTCCCTCCTCACGAGGGATAATTCCTCTTATTGAGCCAAGCTCGACTATAAGATTATGCGAAGAATCGCAAACAATGGCTCTTGCCTCAAGCATAGTACCTTCTTGCTGTGCGTCCATAAGACCTTGCAGAGAACTTATCTGAAATTTGTTTTCGGGCTTGCTCATAAGCTTGCCTTCGGGATAATATTCTATCATTTTAGGCTTCATTCCTTTCGTGCGGATTATATTAAAAATTTGCTTTCCGCTTACTGCTTTCCTCACATTATATGAGTGCATATTTTTATATATTCCACTAAAGCATCAACAAATTATTTTATACTTGCTTTATTCGGCGAGTTGGGATAGAATATATATCAAGGAAATTGTAAAAATATTACTATGGTAATGCCATAATTCAGAAAGGAACTAATTATGAAAAATAAAAGAATAAAAACTATAATAGCTCTTGCTATGATTGCCGCAGCCGTTGCAACAGGCTGTTCAAGCAACGGTTCTACTTCAAAGACTGAAAGCACTTCTTCAGCTTCAAGCTCAACAACAGAATCAAGCAAAGAAACAACAAGTTCTACAAGCTCAACAGATTCATCAGCTATTATCAATAAAGTATTTGTTGAACCAACTGTTTATGATGATAAGGAACACGAAGTCGGTTATCAGCTTGAAAAACCAAAGGTAGGTGATACTGTAGCTATTATGGAGACCTCTGAGGGTACAATTAAGATAAGATTCTTTCCAGAGGCAGCACCTAAGGCTGTTGAGAACTTCGTAACTCACGCAAAAGATGGCTATTATAATGGACTTACCTTCCATAGAGTTATCAAGGACTTTATGATTCAGGGCGGAGACCCTCTTGGTAACGGTACAGGCGGAGAAAGTATATACGGAAAGAGTTTTGAGGACGAATTCTCAAATAAGCTCTTTAACATTCGTGGTTCTCTCTCTATGGCTAATTCTGGTCCTGATACTAACGGGAGCCAATTCTTCATCAATCAGAAAGACAATTCCACAAAATTCGATTGGGATAGCCTCTCAAGCAATTTTGAACAATATAAATCTGTTGTGTCAAGTCAATGGGAAAACTATAAAAAGAGTTATCTTGAAACAACATCAGGTAGTGAAGATGATATTCTTACAAGCTATCGTACAGCACTTGCTTCAACCTACGGAAATATAACCGATATGACAAAGGTTACAGATGCTATAAAGAAACTCTATGACGATAACGGTGGAAACATCAATCTTGATGGTGCTTTCAATAATCTTGATAGAGGACACACCGTTTTCGGACAAGTATATGAAGGAATGGATATTGTTGACAAGATTGCATCAGTAGATGTTGACGACAGCGATAAGCCAAAGAAAGATGTAATAATTAAATCAATCACTATTGAGGAATATAAGGATTGATTTGATATAAAATAAATCTCATAAGGAGGATTTTAAAATTATGAGTAATGTACTTCACCCAGTTGTAACAGAATTTGAAAGATTGCTTAACAGCGACGAAATTCTAATGGCAGATTTTTATGCAGACCGTTGTGGTCCTTGCAGAATGCTTGCACCGATTATCGAAGAAATCGCAGACGAATATGATGGCAAGGTTACTGTTGTAAAGATAGATGTTGATGGTGACGGCAGAGAGCTTGCATATAAGTTTGGAATATCAAGTATACCAACAGTTATGTTCTTTAAAGATGGCTCTGAATATACAAGAGAAATAGGCTATATGCCAAAGGAACATTACACTGCAATTCTTGAGGATATGCAATAATTTCATAATAAAATACGCTATAACTCAAATAGAAGAGTTATGGCGTATTTTTACTTGAATTGTATAAAGATTTATAATATTAAATATTTTATAGCATTAACCATTCTTAAATAAGCATTTGGCTGAAGATGACAACCATCAGGAGAATCGTTTTCATCAAGAAAACCATATTCATTCTTGAGATAGCTATTAACATTAAGATAGCTTGCATTATGTTCTTTTGCAACCTTTTGAATAAGCTTATTGAATTTTGCAATAGCTTCACTATTCATACCGTCTTCACCTTTAGCTTCAAGACTTTGAGTTATTGGAGTAATAGATAATAAGTATATTTTTGCATCAGGTAATTTTGAGTGTATTTCATCAACGAGCTCGGCATAATCATCTGTAAAAATATCGGGATATGACCAACCAACTTCATTCATACCAAACATTATAAAAATTGTTTTATAGTCTTTGGATAACATTTCATCAAGCATAGGCTTTTTGTGTTTATCAAGCTTTTGGTCGAAAACAGTTGCAACATTCATTCCGATATATGAATAAACATCAGCATTATCTACCAGTTCATATTCATCTAAATCTCCAAAAAGAGAATTACCTAAAAAAGCATAATTACTATCAAAAGTTATATTTGTTTCTGGAATTTTAGTTTTGTTACTTACACTATCCGCAGAAAGTTTATCATGTTTAGATTCAGCCTTGGATTCTAGATTAGGTTCAGCATTAGAACTTATTTTAGATTCAGTTTTGGATTGGATTATACTACTTGTTTCAGTATTTTCCTTTCCGCAAGCAACAAATGAAAGTAATATAGATATTGCAAAAACTACTGCAAATGATTTCTTCATTAATATACACACCTTTATTTAAATTCTCTTAAGAAATTATACACCTACTCTCATGATAAATCAACAGATAAAGAGATAATAATAGTTGTGTAAAAATTTAATAATTAATATTTAATATTGCTTAATAAAAAATTCTAAAGTAATAAATCATTCAGCATTTATACAATAAGCTATTTTGAAAAAGATAAAAATGTACAAGTAACGGCTCTTTTTAATATGAAATTTATACTGCATATTGTGCTTTTATTCTATAAAATGGCAATAAATTTCTTGACTTAGACTAAATAAAATATTATAATGTTATCAACGACAAAAAAGCAAAAGTTTCGTTAATATTTTTTGCTTTAATTAATAAGGAGTGTTCATAATGCAACAAATAGTATGCCCTAAGTGTAAAGCCCGAGTGGATGCAAGTCTTAATTTCTGTCCTGGGTGTGGTTCCGCTCTTCCTTTACCTAATTCTCGTGGTGGAAATTCTGGCGAAAAGCTAACTCAGGTAAACCAACAACATTTAGCTAATGCTATTCTTAATGAAGGAAAAAAGAAAGAGAATCCTAAGGTTTCATTGGCTGTGGGTGTTATTACAGCAGTTCTTGTTATAGGTGTTATAGCATATCTTATTATTAGTGCTGGCGGTTCATCGTCTGCAACTCCAACAGTTACAGATTCTATTAATGCAAGTAATGTCGAATCTTCAAATCAGGTTCCTGAATCTTCAGATTCAGCTATTGTTCCAACAACTGAAAGTTCCCAAGAATCAACATCAGAGAATTCATCAGAGAATTCCACAGAGGTTTCAGAAGAAAATCCTGAAGAAAGTATGGCAGAACCTGTTGCTTCAGAAGTGGTTATTACAGCTGAAAAGCCAGATGACTGGTCAGATATATATGTATATGTTTATACAGATGATATGTTTAAGAATGCAAACTGGCCAGGTGAAATTATGACAGCTAATGGAGATGGCACATATTCTTACGCTATTTCAAGTTCATTTGCTGATAAGAATACATTTCTCGTCTTCTCAACATCACAGCTTAACAAAGGTGCTAAGTTGTCAAAGCAGTTCCCTTATATGAGCGACAATGGATATAGTCTTAGTGAAAAGAATACTTTCACAGTAAGCGATTTTGAAACTTATGCAAATGAGAAAGCTAAAAAGTAAAATTGAATAAAAACACACATAATGCTGACTTCGTTTTTCAAGCGGAGTCAGTTTTGTTTTTACATTTAACACAATAGTTGTTATGAAAATTGATATATTCGGATATAAGAAGTAAGATTCATTACATCTTGTTTGTTTCTTTGTGTATCTTATATTATCTTCATATCTTCCATTAAACTTGATTTTTTTATGATATAATTCACATTTGTTTAATTATATTATTTTTAGTATATTTATTCATTGACATTCTATTTACTTATTAAAAAATTCTGAATTTTTGGCTACCTATTCTTGAAATGTTATTAAATTTTTTGTAATATGTTTTATTAGATAATAAAATTAAGGGGTAAAATATGATAGTAATTTTATGCTTAGATGATAAAAAAGGAATGATGTTTAATAATCGCAGGCAGAGTAAAGATAAATTTGTTATTCAAGATATTTTAAAGCTTGTAGACGGAAAGAAACTTTTTATCAGCTCGTATTCTGAAAGCCTTTTTCAGGGCTTAGAATCTAAATTGATTATTGATGATAATTTCTTAAACAATGCAGCTGAAGAAGATTATTGCTTTGTTGAGAATAATAATTTAAAAGATTTTTCTGAGAAAATAGAAAAAATCATAGTATATAAATGGAATAGAATATATCCAAGTGATTTGAAACTGGAAATTACTATTCAAGACTGGAATTTAATAGGTAGATTTGAATTTGTGGGAAATTCACATGATAAAATTACAAGAGAGGTTTATGTAAAATGAGAAAAAGATTTATTTCGTTAGCTTTGTTAGTAATATTCTGTTTTAGTGTAAGTGCCTGCTCTTTTAAAGATGAAAGTGTGGTTTCTTCAAAATCTATTTCGGTTTCTGATATACCAGAATATAGCAATTCCGCTTACATAAAGATAGATAATAATATTCCATCGTTTAAAGACTCTGAGATGACAACAAAATCTTTTGAGAAATATAGTGAGCTTGACAATCTAGGAAGATGCTCTGTTGCATATGCTTGTGTTGGTAAAGATATTATGCCTGCAGAAAAAAGAGGGACGATAGGTTCAGTTAAGCCGTCCGGTTGGCATACTGTTAAATATGATTGCATTGATGGCAAATATTTATATAATCGTTGCCATTTAATTGGTTATCAGCTTACTGGTGAAAATGCAAATATTAAAAATCTTATTACTGGAACAAGATATTTAAATGTAGAGGGAATGTTACCGTTTGAAAATATGGTAGCTGACTATGTAAAAGAAACTGATAATCATGTACTTTATAGAGTAACTCCGATATTTGAGAGAGATAACCTTCTTGTGTCTGGTGTACAAATGGAGGCTAAATCTGTTGAAGATAATGGCGATGGAATAAGCTTCAATGTTTATTGCTATAATGTTCAGCCTGACATTGTAATAGATTATAAAACAGGTGAAAGCTGGGAAGTAGGAAATGAAAAATCTATATCTGAATCAGATACTACAACTTACATATTGAATACAAATACTAAAAAATTTCATTTAAAAAGCTGTTCGTCTGCAAAAAATCTTCCAGATAAGAATAGGGAAGAGTATAGCGGAAATAGAAATGATTTAATCTCTAAAGGTTATGAACCTTGTAAAAAATGTAACCCTTAATATAAAAAATTAACTCTCAGATTACGAATCTGGGAGTTTTATTGTATATAATTGCCAATAAAAGCTTAAAAAGTATATTACTTTTGTGATATAAATAACGAAATTGTTAAAAAATATTTCAAAAGGTTGCAAATTTGTTACAAATAGGATATAATCGTAACATAAGTTAAATATTCTGAATTGATTTCAAACAATAAAAGCGATTTTGGAGGTTACTTACTTATGTCGTTTATCCAATTATCACGAAAAAGAATTTTAGCAATTGTAATTGCTTTTTCTATTTTAATTATTTCAATAATAGTCCCACCATATGTTTCTGCTGCAAATAATGTACCAAGTAATATGTTAAATAATGTATTTCTTAATGCACTTGAATATACAGGCTATGATGTTCAAAGGCAAATTTCTAATGGAACAATTTATAGAAACTATGGTTCAAGTGGAACACCAAATAGTGTTACAAGTAACATTCCATATAGTCTTAGTGCTATAGCAAGTGGCCTTGAAACGACAAACTCAGGTAAACCTAATATAAGACATTTTGAAAATTATGGTTTATGTTGTGGTTCATATGTTAGTTATGTTTATTATAACTATCTTCCTAATGTAGCAAAAATAAGTACATCAAATCTTACACAGCCTTATAGCAAGTGTAGTGTAGAAAGCTGGGAAACAGCTATAAGAAAGTGGATTGATAATGGTACTGGCAAAAACATAGGATTTACACAGAATAGTAACGGTTCTTTGAAAACATCTTCTGATATTCCGATTGGCTCAGTTGTTATTTTCAAAAGTAGTAGTTATCGTTATGCACATGTTGCAGTTTATGCTGGCTATTATAATGGAAAACATTTTATAACACACTGTGGTGGCGATGAAGGTCCTTGTATTCAAGCAATAGATAGTCTTTATCTTTATGCTGGACAGAGTGTAAAGCTTATAGTTGCACCAAACTTATATAATGATGTTAAGCTTAATAAATCAAGTCTTACCCTTGGAAAAGGCGAGTCTTATACAATTAAAGCAAATGGTAATGCAACTTGGTCATCGAGTAATAAAAATATTCTTACAGTTAGCAATGGAAAGATTACAGCTAAGAATACAGGCACAGCTATGATAGTAGCAAAAGGCTTGAATGGCTCAAAAGCAAATTGTATGGTTACTGTAAGAAATGCTCCGAATTCTATATCATTAAATAAAACAAATCTTACTTTAGGAATTGGTGAAACTTACGATTTAGATAGCAGGTTACCAAAGAATACAGCATCGTTTAGTGTTAAATATAGCTCAGATAATAGTTCTACTGCAAGTGTTGTTTCAGCAGGAGGCTTAGTTACAGCTAAAAAAGAAGGTACAGCAACGATTACAGCTACAACTTATAATGGCAAAAAGGTAAATTGTACAGTTACAGTTAAAAAAGCTCCAAAGACTATGAGCCTTAACAAAACTAAAATCACTTTGGGAGTAGGGGAAACCTATGACCTTGATAGCTATTTGCCAAGCGGAACAGCTGCACACAGCATAAAATACACTTCAAATAATAGTAACTTAGTAAGTGTTGTTTCGGCTGGAGGCTTAGTTACAGCTAAAAAAGAGGGTGTAGCTAATATTACAGTTATAGCCTATAATGGCGTAAAGGTTCAATGTACTGTCACTGTTAAGAAAGAGCCTAAAAAACTTTCACTTAATAATACAGAACTTGAATTAAATATAGGAGAAAAGTTTGACCTTGATAGTTCAGTACCAAATGGAACCGCTGCATATCATGTATATTATTCTTCAAATAATTCAGACACAGCAAATGTTGCAAAATATGGTGGTTTAGTAACCGCTATGAAAAAGGGCAAAGCTAAAATCACAGCTGAGGCTTATAACGGAGTTAAGATTACTTGCTATGTAAATGTAGTTGATGATATTGATTCAGAAATAGAGTAAACATAGTTCGCATTTTTAAACAAATATTTAGGCAAACATAAATGGCATAGATTTTAAAATCTATGCCATTTATGTATTTTTATGTATTCAGTATTTTAAAAATTAGATGCTGATTTCGTGAGCAATATTGAAGAGCTTTGTATTGAACTGCTTCTTCATTGCAAGAGCCTCTGAAATATCATAATCAACAATGTGATTATCCTTCATTACAACAACCCTATTGCTTTGACCTTCTTCAAGAAGTTCAACAGCTCTATAACCCATACGGCTTGCAACAACTCTATCTCTGAGAGTTGGAGAGCCACCACGCTGAACATGACCAAGAACAGTTCCTCTTGTTTCAATTCCTGTCTGAGCTTCGATTTCCTTAACGATACCATCAATACCGCCAATACCCTCAGCTACAACGATGATGAAATGCTTTTTGCCTGTTTCACGATTCTTGAGAAGAACATCAATAACATCTTTCTTAAGGTCATAAGGAACTTCAGGAACAAGGATAGCACTTGCACCGATAGCAATACCAACCTCAAGAGCAATATCTCCACATCTTCTGCCCATAACCTCAACAACACTACATCTGTCATGAGATTGTGCAGTATCACGAATTTTATCAATCATTTCCATAGCTGTATTCATAGCTGTATCGAAACCGATTGTATAATCACTACTAGAAATATCGTTATCAATAGTACCAGGAACACCTATACATGGAATACCTTCGCCTGTAAGGTCTCTTGCACCTCTGAATGAACCGTCACCACCAATAACAACAACACCATCAATGCCAAGTTTTCTGCAGTTATCAGCAGCCTTTTTTACGCCTTCCTTAGTATTAAACTCTGGACTTCTTGCTGTATAAAGAACAGTACCACCCTTGCTTAAAATATCGGAAACACTTCTAAGATTCATTTCAAATACATCGCCGTTAAGAAGGCCATTATAGCCTCTACGAACACCATAAACTTTAATACCCTTACTTAAAGCAGCTCTTGCAACCGCTCTTACGGCTGCATTCATGCCTGGAGCATCGCCGCCACTTGTCAATACTGCAATGGTCTTTGCCATTATCAAAACCTCCAATTTCAGATAAAAAATTACCTACTCATATTATAATACACCTTGATGTAAATAATCAAGTACATAATCAATAAATTTACAAAAAAAACAGACAAATTTAATTTTATATACTTCTGAATATATTTATAATTGCTTTGGAATTATGATATTTATTGGATTTTTGAAAATTGAAGATATTTTTAGACAATTTCATACAAATATTCATTTACAGCTTTCCCCTTGCATAAGGAGAAAACTCGTTATATAATATTGTTTATAAAGAATAAGTATTACCTATAATAAATCAAATTGTAGTCTTTAATTTATTTATGAAAATACCAACTAAAATATAGAAAGGGGTTTGTATGAAAAGAATTTTTGATTCTATCTGGAATTATATAAAAAAAACAGATAAATGGTTTTGGATTTTAACAATGAGTGCATCTATATACGGCTTTCTTTTAATTTATAGTCAGCAAAGAAGTGGTGGTACTAACTTTCTTAAAACTCAGATTATAGCCGTTGGAATAGGATATATCGTTGCTGTGTTCATATCTTGTATAGATTATAGATTCTATGGTAAGGTATGGTGGATTTTTGCGGGTGTGGCACTTTCACTGACAATACTTGTATTTTTTATTGGTATACAGATTGCAGGAACTGATGATGTGGGTTGGATTAAAATTGGAAGTATAACATTTCAACCGTCCGAACTAACTAAAATATGCTTTATTATAACATTCGCTAAACATATTTCGGTTTTAGTTAAATATGATAAGCTAAGAAGCTTTTTCGGTGTCATGACACTTGTATTTCATGCAGCAATACCTATTTTACTCATTCATATGCAAGGTGATGATGGAACCGCACTTGTATTTGGTTTTATGTTTTTAATAATGACCTTTGCAGCAGGTGTTCAGCTTAGATATTTTATATCATTTTTATTAGTAATATGCGTATCCGCTCCTTTATTTTATACTAAGATTATGAATGATGACCAACGAAACAGATTGTTAGTGCTATTTAACCTTGATGATAATAGCTTAACAACTTATGGTTGGCAACAATATCAAGGCAAGGTTTCTATTGCATCAGGTGGTCTTTTTGGCGAAGGATATATGAATGGTCCGAGAGTTGCAAAAGATATTGTTCCATATCAGGAGAATGATTTTATCTTCACTGTTGCTGGTGAAGAGTTTGGATTCATTGGCTGTACAATTCTTTTGCTGATACTACTTTTTATTGTTATAAAGACTATGAGAGATGCACATCTTGCTGATGATACATTTGGCAAAATGATTTGTTACGGTTTCTTCTCAATTATTGCTACTCAAACCGTTATAAATATAGGAATGGTTCTTGGAATTTTTCCAGTTGTTGGAATAACACTTCCTTTCTTTAGTTCTGGAGGAACATCTGTTATGTGCCTATACTTTGGAGTAGGACTTGTACAAAGTGTATATATGCACCGAGAAAATAGTCATTCGTTGAGCAAACTTCATAGAAACCAAGTTTAATACTTAAATAGTAAAACAGGTACAACTCATTTTGAACAAGTCTATAAAAAATGGACAATAGAAAAAACAAACCTCCTATGGTGAATTTGAAGTGAACCAATTTGTGCGGACAGCACAAAACCCTTCTACGGTATAATATTAAAATTAAGCAACGAACTGACTCGCTTGAAAAACGAAATCTGTCCGTTGCTTAAAATTTAATTTTCTACCAAGGTGGTATGTTTTTAATTATGTTATTGTTTATTATTCCAAAGCACTACGTTTCCACTTTCCAGGGTTTTTTTCATATCAATTATTCGCTGGTTACTTGAGCCTCTAAAACATAGTGAAATATCATAAAGACTTTCTATAAAAGGACCATCAACTAAAACATCTATATTTGCAAGAAGTTCATCTGTAACTTTGCATCTCCAATATCCTTCTTTTTGCAATTCATTTTCAAGTGTACAGCCAGTATAGAACCATATTGTCTTATTGGGCAATTTTTTTCTGATGCGCTTTATGAATGGCAAAATTTCTCTTTGATTTCTGACTTCAAAAGGTTCTCCACCAAGCACCGTTAAACCATTTATATAAGATTTTGAAAGTGATTCTATAATTTCATCTTCTGTTTCTTTTGTAAATGGATTGCCGTAATTGAAATCCCATGTCTCACTATTGAAACAATTCTTGCAATGTCTTGTACAACCTGAAACGAAAAGTGAAACTCTAATTCCTATACCGTTTGCAATGTCGGTTTTTTTTATATTGCCATAATTCAAAGCCATCACCACTTTTAAAGTATTATAGATAAATTATAGCACATTCAGTTAAAAAAATAAAGCAATTTATTTGACATATATAGTTTACAAGAGGTACGCAAGTATCATCAGTTGCATCAGATTTTATATGCTCTGCTTTTTTACTTTTTATCTGTGAACTCTTTTTCTACCACAACCTTTATTAGATAGTCTCTTTTTGTAGATAAGTGTTCTTTTAAATAATTTTATAAAGTTTTTTTATTATTCTACATTTTTATCATATATGATTTTCAAACCTTTTAAAAGTAAGTCGTTATCGAATATGATTTTGTGCTTACAGAATGGAATTATTGTTTCTGAAAGACCACCAGTTGCAACTATTGTTCTTGTCTTGCCAAGTTCTTCCTCAAAGCGGTCAATCATACCATCAATCATAGAGGCATTACCATAGAGAATACCACTTTTCATACTATCGGCCGTATTAGAGCCAATTACCTTTTTAGGCTTGGTAAGACTTATTCCAGAAAGATTAGATGCCATTTGAGTGAGGGCATCAAGAGAAATTTTTACTCCTGGATATATTATTCCGCCAAGATGTTCACCGAGCTCATTTATTGCGCAGAAAGTAGTTGCGGTACCCATATCAATGACAATTATAGGCTTTGGATATTGTGCAATAGCTGCAACAGCACCAACAACTCTATCACTGCCAAGCTGTGCAGGATTATCAAGCTTTATATTAAGACCAGTTTTTATTCCAGGACCAACAACTAAAGGCTCATGAGAAGTCACAGCTTTAACTGCACCATAAACTGCATTATTTATTGCTGGAACAACGCTTGAAATAATTGCACCATCAATTTTTTCAGGATCTATTTTATGAAGCTTAAGAATATTATTTATACTAATTGCGTATTCGTCTTGTGTAGCCTGTTTGTTTGTTGTAATGCGTGAAACAAAAAGTATTTTTTCTTCAATGCAGCCAAGAACTATATTTGTATTTCCAATATCAATAGCAAGTATCATTATTTTTCATTTCCTTTTTCTAAAATATCGACTTCAAGTCTGTTATATGGAATGGTAATTTTACGCTCATCAAATGAATATTTGACTTTTTCAGGGATATAATATCGCAATGCCCAATAATCTTCTGGACGACACCAAACCTTTACAATAAGATTTATTCCGCTCTCGCCGTGACTATCTACACCTACAACAGGAGGTTCAGGTTCAGAAAGAATCCTATTATCTGAATTTATTATTTCCATAATGGCATCTCTTGCTTCAACAATGCTATCATTATAGGAAATAGAAAATGGCAAATCAAGTCTACGACAACCTTCAACATTATAATTTATTACATTATTTGAGGTTACACGAGAATTTGGAAGTATAATTTCTTTTCCGTCAAAGGAAATCAAAGTGGTATACATCATTTCGATTTTATGTACAGTACCCTCTAAACCCTCTGTTGAAAGGTAATCGCCAACTTTGAAAGGCTTGTTTATAATAATAAGAACGCCACTCGCAATATTTGCCATACTATCTTTTAGGGCAAGACCTATCGCAACAGTAGCAGTGCCTATAACAGTTATAATAGAGGTCATATCAATTCCGAGAGTACCTAAAGCACAAATTATTACAAGAATTTTTAAGACAACACTTATCATAGAGCCTAAGAATGATTTTACAGTTGGCTCAACCTTGCCTTTTTTCATTGTTTTCATAATAAGCTTAGTGATATATTTTACCAATAAAAAGCCTACACCTATAATGATAATTGAAGTCATAAGCTTTGGCAAAAAAGCAAGTATCCAATCACCTGTGGCGTGCAGCCATTTATCAAGTTGACTTAGTTGTTGTTCTATGTTTTCCTCTGATATGGTATTATCAAGAAAATTCATATAATATCTCCTTTCATTATTTTAACTGAACATAAAAATTATATCACCTTTCAAATAAAAATCAATAGCTATGAAATTCAGTATAGCTATTGTTTTTCGGTGCTGATTTTTGTTATAATAATATTATTATACATAAAAAGGAAGAATAGAGTAATGAACGAAAAAGAAATTTCAGAAATCAGAAGAAGATTTCGTCATGATAAAAGTAATATACAGAAAATTCGTGGTTGTTATGTAAATGAAAAGGGAGAGATTATTTCAGAATTTGACCAGTCGCTTTCTCTTATGTCGGAGGCTGACAGCGAATCTCTGCTTAAAATTATCAAAAGAACTCTTTCAGGTTCAATAGGTAAAAATCTTATTGATATAGAATTTACCACTCAACAGGTTTGTGACAGTGAAGAACATAAATTACTTATGGATTTGCGTGAAACTGAACTTGAAAATGATGATTTAGTTCAACAGTTATATGAAAAAATCATAAAGACAATTAAGTTTGATGGTAATTATCTTATATTACTCGCCTTTGATAAATATGATATACCTGTTATCAGAAAGGATGGTTTTGGCAAAGAGGACGAATCTGATGAAATATTTGCTTATTATCTTTGCAGTATTTGTCCTGTTAAACAAATAAAATCTGCACTTGGTTTTTATGCAAGCGAAAATGAATTCAGAAATATAAGACAGGATTATGTAGTTTCTGCTCCTGAACTTGGCTTTATGTTTCCTGCATTTGATGATAGAAGTGCTAATATTTATAATGCACTTTACTATACTAAAAATACAAGTGAAAGTCATAATGATTTTACAGACGCAATTTTTCATACTGAACCGCCTATGCCCGCAACTATTCAGATGGAAACCTTTCAAAATGTTATTGCTGAATCAGTTGAGGAAGATTGTAGTTTTGATTTTATGCAAGCGGTTCACACAACCTTTACTGAAATGGTTGATGAACATAAGGAGTATAAAAAAGAAGAGCCACTTGTGCTTACAAAAAGTACAATTAAAGATGTATTCAAGGCTTGTGGTGCGTCACCTGAACATATAGAGGCTTTTGAAGAAAAATTTGATGAAAGTTTTGGCGAAGAGGCTCAGATAACACCAACCAATATTGTAGACACCAAACATTTTGAAATAAAGACAGCTGATGTTAAAATTCAAGTTAGCCCAGATAGAAGTCATCTTATTGAAACAAAGATTATAGATGGCACAAAGTACATAATGATTCGTGCAGAAGGTGGAGTAGAAGTAAACGGAGTTAATATCCACTTTGATGAAAAGAATACAGATAATGTAGAAACTGAATAAATTTAAAATATGCACTTCTATACAAGCCCCCTTTAGCATAAATATTACAAAGGGGTGATTAAGCTTGGAAAAGTTAAAAGCGTATTTGATTTATTCGTCAACTTTAATAGGAATATTTTTGTTTGTGTTCCTTGTTTTCAATGCGTTTGAAAAGGTTGCTGATGAAGCAGTTTCTGCAGAGATTTCTGAAAAAGAGCTAATCGTGGTTATTGATGCGGGTCATGGCGGTGAGGATAGCGGAGCTGTGGCAAATTCTGTTCTTGAAAAGGATATAAACCTTGAAATCGCCTTGAAACTCAGAGATATGCTCAAAGCTTCTGGAATAGAAGTTAAGATGATTCGTGAAAGCGATGTTTCTATATATGACACAGCCTCAGGAACTATTCGAGAAAGAAAAGTTTCTGATTTGAAAAATCGTGTAAAAATCGTAAATAATAATAAAAAGAATATTCTTGTAAGTATACATCAAAATAAATTTGAGCAGAGTAAGTATAGTGGTGCTCAGATGTTTTATTCAACTAATAACGATAAAAGTCAAATTCTTGCAGAAAATATTCGCAAGTCTATTACTGGATTGATTCAACCAGAAAACAAGCGAGAGCTTAAAAAGGGCGGAAGTGATATTTACTTATTAAATAAGGCGACTGTGCCAGCAGTAATTGTTGAGTGTGGTTTTATTTCAAATGAGGAAGAAGCTAAAAATCTTTCAAATGAGGAATATCAAAGTAAAATGGCTTTTGCGATATGTTGCGGAATATTGGAATATAAAAATAAAAACTAAGTTAAGGTGATAAATTTGGCAGGAAAAGTTAAAAGCTTATATGTTTGCTCGGAATGTGGCTATGAAACTGCAAAATGGCTTGGAAAATGCCCATCTTGCGGAGAATGGAATACCCTTAATGAAGAAATTCGTGAAACTACTAAATCGGGTGTAGTTAAGCCTGAAAAGCGTATGTCTTCGTCATATTCTAAGCCTTTGAGGATAAATGAGATTTCAACAGATGATGAACAGAGATATTTTACAGGCTCAAAAGAGCTTGACAGAGTTCTTGGTGGAGGAATTGTAAAGGGGTCTCTTGTTTTGCTTGGTGGCGACCCTGGCATAGGTAAATCGACCATTCTTTTGCAAATATGTAATCATCTTGGCAGAATGTTAAAGATACTATATATTTCGGGTGAAGAATCACGAAGACAAATTAAGCTTCGTGCTATGCGTCTTAATGTTGATAGCGATAATCTTTATGTTCTGACTGAAACTGATGTAGAAGTTGCCGCTGAATATATTCGCTCGGAAAAGCCTGACCTTGTAATGATAGATTCAATACAAACTATGAATTTTACAGAGCTAAGTTCATCTCCTGGAAGTGTTACACAGGTAAGAGAGTGTACTAATATTCTTATGCGAACAGCTAAGACTCTTGATATTCCTGTGATTATAGTTGGTCATGTGAATAAAGACGGTGCCATAGCAGGACCTAAGGTTCTTGAACATATTGTTGATGCAGTTCTCTATTTTGAGGGCGATAAGCAGATGTCATATCGTATTCTTAGAGCTGTAAAAAATCGTTATGGCTCAACTAACGAAATAGGTGTCTTTAGTATGGGAGATAGGGGACTCTCCGAAGTTGAAAATCCATCGCTTATGCTGCTTTCAGGCAGACCTAAAAATGTTTCTGGAACTTGTGTTGCTTGTGTTATGGAGGGTTCTCGCCCAATTCTTGCAGAAATTCAAGGCTTAGCCACAACAACGGGTTTCGGTAATCCAAGAAGAATGAGTACAGGTTTTGATTATAACAGAATGTCACTCTTGCTTGCCGTGCTTGAAAAGAGAGCGGGATTCTATTTTGCAAATCTTGACACATATATAAATGTTGTCGGTGGATTAAGACTTGATGAGCCAGCAGCAGATTTAGCTGTTTCTATGGCATTGGTAAGTAGCTTGAAGGATATAGTTATTCCTGACGATATGCTTGCATTCGGAGAAATTGGACTTGCCGGGGAGATTCGTTCAGTATCACACGCTGAAGAGCGTGTAAAAGAGGCGGCAAGGCTTGGCTTTAAAAAGTGTATCGTACCTAAACATAACCTTGATTCTATAAAACTTTCAAAGGATTTAAATATTAAAGTTATTGGTGTCAGCACTGTTCGTGAAGCCTTTGGCGCAATCTGTTCTTGAATTTAAATTATTATCAGGACAAATTTTATATATACAAGAATCTTTTGTATTGTTCGTAACAAAAGACGATAGTTCGAGATGACAATATCCGTCAATTTGATAAATACAATTATCACTGCAAGGTATTATAGCCATAAAATTACCTCCTTAATCATAGGATATTGCATTTTGGTGATATTATTCAGAATTTGATTACAAATTATAAAAAATATATAGAACTTTATGCCTTAAAAGTAAATTAAAACCTCCTAAGAATTTGAACAAGTCCGTAAAAAATGGACAATAGAATATCTTAGGAGGTTTTAATTATTTTTCAGCAGTAACTTTTTGTGTATCGGTATTTTCTTTATTTATAGGTTTAAATATTTTCTTAATAATATGCACACCATCATATTTTAATTTGAATTGTATTCGTCCCATAAATGTATTTCCGCAATGCTTACAAGCGAAAGGTGCAATAAATGATTTACACGAAAATTTCCATGGCTTTTTTCGTTTAGCTCTATAACCGCAAGGACAAGTAAAATACATTTCTTTTTTATCAATAAGAGGGTTATTGAGGTCACAAAGAATAGTATTTTTAAATGTAAGCTTACGATAAAACTCATCATTAAATTTTTGTATATGAGAAAGTAAGATGGGGTAGGAATATAAATTCTTAAAGCACTCATAGGCAATTATGCTATCGTCTAAAGCTCTATGATGAGAAATATTATCTAAGCTTATTTCTAAAAGTTCTGTGGCTGTAGTTAAGCCCATTTGCTTACCTGCACTTTTTTCATTGTTTTTTATGTTCTTTTGTATTAGCATATCCTCACAATAATCCTGAAGATTTGTATAGTTATCTATAAAATACAATCTATCATCTTGAAGAAAATATTTTGTATTTTCCATGAGAACATAAATATCAGTAATGCCCCAAGTCATCAGCACTGAATCGCCAAGAAATTTTCTGAAACCACTTAATGCGTGAGTGTAAGTACAGCCATTTTCTACATCTTCATCAGTTATATGTGTGAGTGTAGTAATCTTTTCATTTAGCTTTTTACCAATTTGAGGTCTTACAAGGGCAGAAAAAGTATCAATTATCTCTAAATCCGAATTAACCTTAATAGCACCGAATTCAATTATTTCATTTATAAAACCCTTAAGTTTTTTGCTATAACTCGGATTCCATTCTAAATCCAATATGACGAAGTTCATTTAGTTTATCAGCCTTTGCTTGCTTTTTTCATTCTCTGCTCTTTATTGAGAATTGTTTTTCGCATTCTGATAGATTTTGGCGTTACTTCTACAAGCTCATCGTCAGTAATAAATTCAAGTGACTGCTCAAGGCTGAGAATTGTAGGTGGTGTAAGTTTAAGTGCGTCATCAGAACCAGAAGCACGAGTATTTGTGATATGCTTTTTCTTGCAGACATTAACAACAATATCATCGCTCTTAGGGCTTGCTCCAACAATCATACCCTCGTAAACATCAACACCAGGCCCAACAAACAAACGACCCCTATCCTGAGCAGCAAATAAGCCATAACCTGTTGTAGTACCTGTTTCGTGAGCAATAAGAGAACCTTGAGCTCTTTGCTGAATGTCACCCTTATATTCCTCATAGCCGTCAAAGATATGGTTCATTATACCATTACCGTTTGTATCTGTAAGGAATTCCGGTCTGTAACCCATAAGACCTCTTGACGGGATTCTAAATTCGAGATGAGTTGTGCCTGATTCACGAGTACCCATGTTAAGAAGTTCAGCCTTACGAGTACCAAGCTTTTCCATAATAGCACCAACATAGTTGTCTGGTACTTCAATCATAAGAAGCTCCATAGGCTCACAAAGTTTGCCGTCAATAGTCTTATAAATAACCTTTGGACGGGAAACCTGGAATTCATAGTTTTGTCTTCTCATCTGCTCAATAAGGATAGAAAGGTGAAGTTCACCACGACCAGAAACTCTGAATGTATCAGCAGAATCAGTTTCTTCTACACGCATAGCAACATTTGTTTCAACTTCTTTGAAGAGTCTGTCACGAATATTTCTTGATGTAACAAACTTACCTTCACGACCTGCAAATGGGCTGTTATTAACCATAAACATCATAGAAACAGTTGGTTCATCAATCTTAACAAATGGAAGTGGGTCGATGCAGTCAGGAGAGCAAGCTGTTTCACCAATATTGAGGTCAGGAATACCTGAAACAGCAATCAAATCGCCAAGCTCTGCTGTCTGAGCTTCAACTCTTTTAAGACCCTCAAACTGATAAAGCTTTGTAACCTTAGCATTTTTAGTTGTGCCATCATTTCTGCAAAGTACAATCTGTTGTCCAACATTAACGCTACCTCTTTCAACACGGCCAATACCAATTCTACCAACATACTCATCATAGTCAATGTTTGAGAACAAAATCTGTAAAGGTGCGTTCATTTCACCTGTTGGCGCAGGAATTTCAGATATAATTTTCTCAAAGAGAGGCTTCATATCAGTACCCTTTTCATGTGGGTCAAGTGTTGCATAGCCATCTCTGCCTGATGCATAAACGACTGGGAATTCAAGCTGGTCTTCATCAGCACCAAGCTCAATAAAGAGGTCGAGAACTTCGTCAACGACTTCTTCTGGTCTCGCACCAGGTCTGTCAATTTTATTAACAACAACAAGAGGTTTTTTGCCTAAACCAAGAGCCTTTTTAAGAACAAATCTTGTTTGTGGCATACAGCCCTCAAATGCATCGACAAGCAAGAGAACACCATCAACCATCATAAGAATACGCTCAACCTCGCCACCGAAGTCTGCGTGTCCTGGGGTGTCAACTATATTTATTTTAGTGTTATTATACATAACAGCAGTATTTTTAGAAAGAATTGTAATTCCTCTTTCACGCTCAAGGTCATTAGAGTCCATAACTCTATCTTCAACAGCCTCGTTAGCTCTGAATACACCACTTTGAAGAAGAAGCTGGTCAACGAGTGTAGTTTTACCGTGATCAACATGGGCAATAATAGCAATGTTTCTTAAATTCTCTCTTGTATCCATTTCAGAATCCCTCTTTTTACTTAGTTATATTATCAACAATTTATTATATCATATGGTAAAGGCTCTTGCAATTATTATTTCGGGATATTTTTTAGATTTATGCAGAAATATAGCATAATAATTTGATAAAATCTGTACAAAATCAAAGCTTTGAATGAGCATATCAAAAATACTATATTTAGTACTATGAATTTTTGTGCGACTGTGATATAATGATTGTATATTTAAATTTGAATTTGGGTGTATATTATGAAACTCTTTAAAACACGAATAGATAACGATATAAAAAATTTTTTTAATGCTATTTTAGAAAAAGGAACTCCATTAAATAACGATTTTATTGAATTGCTTACAGCAATTAGTACAAAATTTAATGTTGATTCAGCATATATAGCTTTTGCAGATATGAATAAAGATACATTTTTCTATCCTTATGTTGATGCGAAAAATTCTAAGTATAATATGAGCAAAAGGAAATTTCCAATTAATCACAACATCATAGGCACATCATTAGATAGATATGGGAAAGATAGTTTGTGTGTGTATAATATAGAAACAGATTGTGAGCGGAAATGCATACTTGATTATGCGTTTATTCGTAGTGAAAGTTATTATTATTCAATAGGAATTTGGTGTACTCATAGAAGTAATTGGTCAGATGAAGAATGCCATGCACTAAAAAAAGTAGGACATTTATTAAAAAATGTCATGGTTAATACCGATGGAGTAATTGTTCTTATGCAATATCAAAAAAATCAAGAATTGAAAGAAAAAAACGAAGAACTTATTACAATGCAAAATCAAATAGTAAGTCTTTTAAATTGCGGTATTGTCGCATATACAGTACCAGAGCGTAGACTTTTAATAATAAACGATAAAGCAAAGCGTATTTTTGATTGCGATGACGAAAATTTAATGGGTTCTTTTTTAGAATTTTTACAAACAAAAATTCTAAATGAGGATAAAGGTATTTTAAATCAAGTAATAAAAAATCTTAAAAATTGTGGTGATGAAGTTGCCTATACCCTTAAATCTAAAAATTCAAAAGGCGATATAAATGTTATAAGTGTGGTCACAAAGCTTTTAAAATTTGATAGTGGACAGAGATTTATTTTAAGTTCTGTTCTTGATATAACTCGTTTTGCAGAACTTAGCGAGAAGCTTCATACAGAACGAAAGCAATATCGTGATGCACTTGTTAATAACTGTGAGTTTTCCTTTAAATTTGATGTTACGGAAGGAATTATAAATTCTGAAATTTACACAAGAAATAATAGGCATCTATTAAATGAGTTAGGCTTAACTGCACCAGTTTCTTATAATAAATTGGTTGAAAATTGGATTGCTATTCAAAAGCCTAAATTTCTAAATGAAAATATGAATAAACATCTTACAGTAGATTTGCTTATTAAGCATTTTGAGATTGGAGTTACAAATATAGAAACAGAATATTACGACTGTAATAGAGATGTTTTTATAAGATTATTAGCTTTACTTTCTAAAAATGAGTATAATAACCACATCGAAGCAATAGTTATTGCAACAGACACAACAGCAGCACATAAAGAGGAAGAAAGAAGGAAACTCGAACTTTTATATACTAAAAAAGAACTCCAAAAAAGCATAGAATCCGAACAGAAAAAGCTTGCAATAATAGAAGCTATGAATGATATATATTACTGCAATTACTATATAGACCTTATAAATAATACATATGAACAGATTATAAGTGTAGATTATCTTGAAGAATATATACCAAAGAACGGTAATGCACAAGAAACTATTAATATGTGGTTAAATTTGGGTGTTAGAGATGACTTTATTAAAGATGTAAGAAAATTCACAAACCTTCATACACTTAGAGAGCGTATGAAAAACAAAAGCATATTAAGTATGGAACTTAATAGCAAAAAAGCTGGTTGGGCAAGAATAAGTTTTATTGCAGTAGATGTGGATAATTGTGGAATGCCACTTCATACACTTTTAGTATCTCAGTATATAGACGAAGAAAAGAAAAATGAACTTGCTACTAAGCAAGCATTAAAAGAGGCATATGAAGCAACCAATCGTGCCAATCAAGCTAAATCAAATTTTCTTTCGAATATGAGCCATGATATTCGTACGCCAATGAATGCGATTATAGGTATGATAGCTATTGCAGAAATATATTTGAATAATCCTGAGAAAATGGCTGATTGTCTATATAAAATTAAAGTATCTAGCAAACATCTTTTGGCATTAATAAATGATATTCTTGATATGAGTAAGATAGAATCTGGAAAAATCGAACTTAATGAAGAATCAATAATGCTTACAGAACTTATTAATAATGTTATTGATATATGTAAACCACAAGCCGAAGCTAAAAATCATACACTTACTCTTGATATAAAAAGCATAGAGCACAATAAAGTTATAGGAGACGAAACAAGAATTCAGCAGATTTTTACAAATCTTATAAGTAATTCAATAAAATATACACCAGTTGGTGGTAAAATTAGTGTTATTATATCTGAAAAAGCTGTGAACAGACCTCATATGGGCTGCTATGAATTTATATTTGAAGATAATGGTGTAGGTATGGAACCCGAATTTTTAAATCGTATATTTGAACCTTTTGAACGAGAGCGGAAAAGCTATATAGGGAAGATACAAGGAACAGGACTTGGAATGACTATCGCAAGAAATATTGCTCGTATGATGAATGGCGATATTGAAGTAGAAAGCAAAAAGGGCAAAGGCTCAAAATTTACAGTAACTATATTCTTGAAATTTGCTAATGATGAAAATATTTTTAGTAATCCTCAAAATTATTGCAATGAAAATAATGCAAATTCACTTATAAAATTCTCTAAAAAAGATTATTCATCTAAAAGGGCTTTGCTTGTTGAAGATAACATCCTTAATTGCGAAATAGCTGGTGAAATTCTTGGAATGGCTGGATTAAAAGTCGAATATGCTTCTAACGGAAAAGAAGCAATAGACAGAATCCTATCCTTAGAGCCACATTATTATGATATTATTTTTATGGATATTCAAATGCCAATTATGAATGGTTACGAAGCAACTCGTATAATAAGAAGTTCCGGCAGAGAAGATTTAAATAATATTCCTATATTAGCAATGACAGCTAATGCTTTGGCTCAAGATGTTCAGGCAGCATTAAAATCAGGTATGAATCAACATATATCTAAGCCATTGGATTTAAATCAGTTATATAATGCACTTGAAAAATGGCTGAAATAAGCTGGTTTTTAGAGAATTTTTATGATATTTTGTAAAATATTTTAAAAAAATATTCAAATAATTTATTAAAGCTATTGTTTTAGGTATAAAGGTTTGATATAATAAGAACTTGTACAGTTATTAAAACTATAAAACATTAAAAAAAGTATTGACATTGCGTTTTATTAGTGATATAACTGTACTATAACTTATAGTACAGTTTAATTATGAATGGAGGAATTAAATGAAGAATGTATTAGAATTTATTGAAAATTCTGCTAAGAATTTTCCAGACAAGGTAGCATTTTCCGATGAAAGTAATTCTATTACATATATCGAACTTTTAAAAATGTCTAAGACAATAGGAACTTCTCTTGTTAAAAAAAATAATACAAAAAATAAGCCTATTGCAGTTTTTCTTGATAAAACCGTATTTGCTCTTACAGCTTTTTTTGGAACTGTTTATAGTGGAAACTTTTATACAGTTATAGATTCTATGATGCCAGCTGATAGAATCAGTACAATTTTTGAATCACTTCATCCGGTAGCTATAATAACTGATAATGAACATCTAAAAATTGCTGAAAGTATAGAAAATTGTGGCGAAATCATATTGCTTGAAGATGCTTTGCGACAACAAATTGATGATAAAAAGCTTGCAGAAATTCGTAGCAATTCGATAGATACAGACCCTTTATATTCGTTGTTTACATCTGGTTCAACAGGAGTTCCAAAGGGTACGGTTGTAAGCCATAAAAATGTTATAGCATATTCTGAGTGGGTTTCTGAAACCTTTGATATTACAAGCGAAACAATTTTCGGAAGTCAGACGCCTTTCTATTTTAGTATGTCGGTTCTTGATGTTTTCTCTACAATAAGGAACGGTGCAACTTTCCATATTATTCCAAAGAAATATTTTTCTTTCCCTATAAAATTGCTTGAGTATGTAAGAGATAGAGAAGTAAATACAATCTACTGGGTACCATCTGCATTATCTATTGTTGCAAACTGGAAAGCTCTTGATTATGTTGAGCTACCAAAGCTTAAGAAGGTGCTTTTTGCAGGTGAGGTTATGCCTACAAAACAGCTTAATATGTGGATTAAGAAGCGACCTGATATTTTTTATGCTAATCTTTACGGTCCAACAGAAACAACTGATATATGTACATATTATGTTGTTGATAGGAAATTTAAAGATGACGAAACTTTGCCAATAGGTAAGCATTGCAATAACTGCGATGTTATGATTCTTACAGAAGATAATCGTTTGGCTGAGGTTGGCGAAGAAGGCGAACTATGTGCAAGAGGTTCATTCCTTGCTATGGGATATTATAATAATCCTGAAAAAACCAAGGAGGTTTTTGTACAGAATCCGCTTAATACAGCTTATCCTGAAATCATATATAAAACAGGCGACCTTGTAAAGCTTAACGAAAAGGGAGAAATAATTTATATTTCTCGAAAGGATTATCAGATTAAGCATATGGGTTATCGTATAGAGCTTGGAGAAATTGAAGCTGCGGCAGGCTCAATAGAAAAAATAAAAACTTGTGTATGTATTTACAACGAAAGCGAAGACAAAATTGTCTTTATATATGAAGGCTCGAAGATGACTGATAGTGAACTTATGAACAAGCTTTCAGAAAAGCTCCCTGTTTATATGCGACCAAATGTTATAAAGAGAATAAAACAAATTCCATATAATCAAAACGGAAAAATAGACAGAAAACTTTTAAAACAAACTTATAAGGATATTTAATCGGAGGTAAAATTTAAAATGGAAAAGAAAATTTTAGAAATTCTTAGCGAAGTTAAGCCTGGTGTAGATTTTGAGGGAAGAACAGACCTTATTGATGCTGGCATTCTTGCATCATTTGATATTATCTCTCTTGTATCAGAATTGAATGACGAATTTGATGTAGAAATTTCAGTTGTAGACCTTGTTCCAGAAAACTTTAATTCAGTAGAAGCTATGGCAAAGATGATTAAGCGTCTTGAGGACGAAGACTAATGAACTTTAAAGAAAATATATTTCTTATTGCGTTCTTGCCAATTGTCCTATTGCTCTATTATATCTTACCTAAAAAGGCAAGATGGGGTGTTCTTCTCGCCTCAAGCCTTATATTCTATATTCTTTCAAGTGGAATATTTACATTTATAATGCTTGGTACATCAGTGACAATATATGTTGCTGGTTTGCTTATGCAAAAGATAAATGATAATTTTAAAAAGCAAAAATCCATAGAAGGTATCACAAAAGAAGAAAAAAAGCTATTAAAGAAAAAAGCAACCAATAGAAAAAAGCTTGTCGTTCTTGCGATTGTTATAATTAATTTTGGTTTACTTCTTACTTTAAAATATGGCAATTTCTTCTTGGGTACTATAAATATAGTTTTTGGTATGACAATTCCGCCATTAAGCCTTATACTTCCTCTTGGAATTTCTTTCTATACTTTACAAGCAGTTAGCTATGTTATTGATGTTTATAGAGGAACTTGTAAAGCTGATAAGAATTTTGGAAGAGTTTTGCTTTTTGTATGTTTCTTTCCGCAAATAATAGAAGGCCCTATTGGAAGATATGATAAACTGGCAGGTCAGCTTTATGAGGGACATTCATTTGACTATGATAAATTTATGAAAGGTCTTCAGCTTATGCTTTGGGGACTTATCAAAATAATGGTCATAGCCGATAGAGCAGGAATATTTGTAGGCAATGTTTTTGAGAAAATTTATGATGCAGATGGCTCTATTATTCTTTTAGGAGTTTTGCTCTATACTATTCAGCTTTATGCGGATTTTTCTGGCTGTATGGATTTAGTAAAGGGCATAGGACAACTATTCGGAATTGAGATGGCAGACAACTTTAGGCGCCCGTTTTTCTCAACATCTGTTAATGAATTTTGGAGACGCTGGCATATTACTCTTGGAGCTTGGCTTCGTGATTATATATTTTATCCAATTTCACTTTCTAAGTTCTTTGCAAATCTTTCTGCAAAGGCTAAAAAAAATTTTGGAAATTTTCTTGCAAAGTTTCTGCCGTCAGCATTTGCACTTTTCTTTGTATGGTTTATAAATGGTCTTTGGCACGGAGCAGAAGTAAAATATATAGTTTATGGACTTTATTACTATGTTGTAATGATGCTTGGCCTGCTCTTTGAGCCTTTGTTTGTAAAGATAACTAATGCCTTACATATCAACAGAAAGTCTAAGCCATATTTTGTATTTCAAGTAATACGCACTTTTTTACTTGTAAATCTTGGTATGCTTATATTTAGAGCAAATACACTTTTTGACGCATGGTATGCTTTGTGTGCTATATTTAGCAAATTTAATGGCGATATTTTTGCAACGAGCGTATTAAGCTATAAACTTCATATATATGATTTTGTAGTTATTGCAATAGGAGCAGTTGCATTATTTATAGTTGGTGTTCTTCAAGAAAGAGGACATCATCTTAGAGATGAGATTGCTAAGAAAAATATAGTTATTCGCTGGATAATCTATTTTGTAGCTTTATTTATTTTAATAATAGTTGGAGCATATGGAGAAGGTTATCGTGTGGCAGATTTTCTCTATGCACAATTCTGATAAGTATAAGAAAGGGCTGATAAATTGGAAAACAATAAAAAACTTATTACACAGAGAATATCCAAGGTTATCTGTTTTTTGCTTATATTTACAGCTTTCTTGGGAATAGGCTCAAAGATTTTTATTCCTAAGAAGAATTCTGCCGAATATGGCAATAAAAATTACTATGGAAATTCATATCATGGAGAACGAGCTAATTCAATAGACATTGTAGTAGTTGGAAACAGTTCAGCATATAAAAGCTTTTCTCCACTTGAACTTTGGAACAAATATGGATATACCAGTTTTGTTTGTGGTGCTCCTGCTCAGAAAATTCAAGAAGGATATTATATGCTTGAAAATTTCTTAAAAGAGCAAAAGCCTAAGGTTGTTATCTATGAAACTGAGGGTATATTCAACTCTTATGGTAAGAAGATAAAAAGCTCTTATAATCAAGCTAAGCGAGATTTGATATTTCTTTCAAACGAAATTGATGGCATTAATGCCACTTTAGATGTAGTAACAGCAAATATATGCCCACTTTTGAAATATCATAATCGTTGGAGTAGCTTAAAACCAGAAGATTTTACTCTTGAACCTGATTATTCAAAGCATTATGTTTCAAAGGGATATGTGCTTACAAACAAGGTTAAGCCTTATCGTGGCAATAAAAATTATATGAAGCCTTCAGACTATACAACGCCTATTCAATATACAAATCTTTACTATCTAAATAAAATGAAAGAACTTTGTGATAAGAACGGTGCGGAGTTTGTACTTATGTCATCACCGCTCCCAAGAGCGTGGAATGATGAACGCCATAAGGCAGTTAAAGCTTATGCCGAAAAGAATAATATAAAATATCTTGACACTAATCTTTATATTGATGAAATGAAGATTGATTGGTCTAAGGATAGTTCTGATAAAGGTTATCACCTTAATGTGTATGGTGCGAAGAAAAATACAGCCTTTGTTGGAAAATATCTTACAGATAATTTTAAGCTTACTGACCATAGGGGAGATAAAGAATTTTCTCAATGGAATAAAGATTATAAGATTTATTCAAATCAAAAAGATTAAATAATAAAAGAAATGAATACAAAAATCCTCTCGGACTTTAAATTTAAGCCCAAGAGGATTTTTGTTTTGCAATAAAATTAGTCTATAACCTTATAACCTTGAGCTTCAATAGTACTTGTTAAAACTTCATCAGAAATATCTGCATTAAGTTTTACTATTGCTGTACCGCTTTTGTGACTTACGGTTGCTTCGTCAATTTCAGGGAGAGCTTCAAGGCACTTCTTTACAGTAGCTTCACAATGAGAACACATCATACCTTCGATTTTAATAGTTTTTTCCATAGTCTTAATCTCCTTTTTATTTTTTGTTTGTCGTTTTTTATCGTGCTTAGGATTTTTAATGTTCAGAAAATTGAGTCTTAATGCGTTAGTAACAACACAAACACTTGAAAGGCTCATCGCTGCCGCTCCGAACATAGGATTCATTTCCCAGCCAAGCAGGGAAATCCATGCTCCAGCGGCAAGTGGAATACCGATAACATTATATATAAATGCCCAAAAAAGATTTTCGTGAATATTTTTGAGCGTTGCACGACTAAGTCTTATTGCAGCAGAAACATCTGTAAGCTTGTTATTCATAAGAACAATATCTGCGGCATCAATTGCTATATCTGTTCCTGCACCGATTGCAATTCCAATATCTGCACGAGTTAGTGCTGGAGCATCGTTTATTCCGTCACCAACCATAGCTACACTGCCACGACTTTTTAATTTTCGAATAGTTTCTTCTTTTCCGTCAGGAAGAACACCTGCAATAACTTCATCAACACCTACTTGTTTTCCGATTGCATTTGCAGTTCGTTCATTATCTCCTGTTAGCATAACTATACGGATTCCCATATTTTGAAGTTCTTTGATTGCTCTTGGACTATCTTCTTTGACAACGTCAGCAACTGCTACTATGCCAATAAGCTTTTCAGAGTTTGCAAAAAATAGGGGAGTTTTACCCTCATTTGCGAGTTTTTCTGCCTTTGAAATAATATCATCTGAAAGGCTAAGTTTACTTGTGACAAAACCTATACTTCCTGCGAATATTTCCTTATTATTAAGTCTTGCAGAAAGACCATTACCAATAAGTGCTTTAAAATCAGTTACTTCATCAGCAAGTATATTCATTTCTTTTGCTTTGATAATAATCGCTTTGGCGAGTGGATGTTCACTCCTACTCTCAAGAGAGACTGCAAGCTTCATAAGCTCTGTTTCACTTGTTTCGTTAGGAATAATATCAGTTACACGAGGTTCTCCACTTGTAATTGTGCCAGTTTTATCAAGTGCAATAATTTCTACTTTGCCCGTTTGTTCAAGAGAAACCGCTGTCTTAAACAATATTCCGTTTCTTGCACCAATTCCATTGCCGACCATAATTGCAACAGGCGTTGCTAAGCCTAATGCACAAGGACAGCTTATTACAAGAACGGATATTCCTCTCGCAAGGGCAAAGCCAACTGTTTGTCCGCATAATAGCCAAATTGCAATAGTTATGATTGCAATAGTTATAACGACAGGAACAAATATTCCTGAAACTTTGTCTGCAACTTTTGCAATAGGTGCTTTAGTTGCTGCTGCATTGCTTACCATTTTTATGATTTGCGAAAGTGTAGTGTCTTCGCCAACTCGTGTAGCTTCACATTTTATAAATCCTGATTGATTGACAGTAGCAGCGGAAACAGCATCTCCAACATTTTTATCAATAGGTATGCTTTCGCCTGTAAGAGCAGATTCATTTACAGCACTATTACCATTAATAATGATACCATCTACGGGTATGCTTTCTCCTGGTCTTACTACAAAAATATCACCCTTATGAACTGATTCGATAGGTACAGTCTGTTCAATATCATCACGAATAATATTAGCTGTTTTAGGCGAAAGCTTCATAAGACTTTTAAGTGCATCTGTAGTTTTTCCTTTTGAGCGAGCCTCAAGCATTTTGCCAACAGTAATAAGTGTAAGAATCATAGCAGCCGATTCAAAATAAAATTCGTGCATATATCCCATGACTGCAACTAAATTACCTCTGAGCTGTGCATCAGTCATTGCAAAAAGTGCATAACAGCTATATACAAATGCTGCACCTGAACCAAGTGCCACAAGTGTATCCATATTTGGCGAGCCTTTAATCAAGCTTTTAAAGCCACTTATAAAGAATTTTTGATTTATAACCATAATCGCTATTGTTAATAATAATTGAATAAGTCCCATAGCTATATGATTATCTGCCATAAATGATGGCAATGGCCAATTCCACATCATATGCCCCATAGAAATATACATCAGAATAACAAGAAATATTAAAGAGGCTATCAATCTTCTTTTTAGTTTGGGTGTTTCGTGGTCTTCAAGTGCATCTTCATCAGATTGTACAGAGCTTTTAGTGTCTAAACCTTTTTCAGAAGCGTCATAGCCTGCTGCACGAACTGCAGAAATTATTGCTTCAGAAGATGCTGTTCCGTCTACACTCATAGAATTTGTCAATAAACTTACTGAGCATGAAGTTACACCAGCAATCTTATTGACAGCTTTTTCAACTCTTGTACTGCAAGCAGCACAACTCATACCTATAACATTAAATTGTTTCATAATATCTCCTACTTCATCAACTTTTGGAGAACCGTAACAAGCTCATCTATAGTTTCATTCTTACCATCACGAATATCCTGAGCAACGCAGGTTTTTATATGATTAGCAAGAAGTTCCTTATTAAATGAGTTAAGTGCAGCATTTGCGGCAGCTACCTGAATCAAAATATCAGGGCAATAAGCATTCTTTTCAAGCATACCCTTTATGCCTCGAATCTGACCTTCAATACGGTTCAATCTGTTAACGAGTGCCTTATATTCTTCGTCCGTTCTCTGCTTAGTTTTATAGCATTGTGGACATTCTTTCATTTCTTTTTCCACGATATCACCTCATTTTAATTGTATCTTATACCCTGTATAGGTATTTTACAGTTAAGATTATATACCCTTGTAAGATGTTTGTCAATGTTGCATCTTGCAAGTACTATCAAAATTATATATGAGGTTCATTGTAAAATGAAATAGGACAATAGAAAAGTCATAGCAAATGTGATATAATTGAAGTTCCCACACAACAAAAAATCACAGACGATTGCTATGACTGAGGAACAGTATACAACAAAACGAAGGAAATTCAACACTTAGCGAGAGAAAAGCGAGCACAAATTGAAATATTGCTGAAACAAGGGCTTGCAAAAACGAAAATAGCCAAAGCAGTAGGCATATCCCGTTCAACAATCAATGATTTTCAAAAAGTCCTATCGTCAAATCTTTTAAGAAGTAATTTTCTTGAATTTTTTAAAGCCCCTTTCACCAATTATACAAAATGATATAGATATTTACTTCTTGTTATTTTTACTATAAACTGACAGCAACTCATTGATTGTACGAAATATATCCGAAGCAGTATCAAGACGAGTTTTACATATAACAAAATCTTGCAAGCTTTCTGGGTCTAAACTATATAGCTGTATACGCTCTTTTACACGCTCGTAATCTTGCTCATAACAATGATATTTATTCTGTATATATTCAAGCATAATCTCAATAAGTATATCATTCATAACTAACCCCTACTACAATTAAAGCAAATACCTGTATTATAACGACCAAGTCCACCATAAGTAGCAAAATATTCAGAATCGCCAATAAACCCACATTTTTCACATCTTACAATTCGCTTAGGAATATTAATAGCATTCAATCCAATAGTATGTAATTCATCACCGAGAAGTTCAGAAACTTCAAAGCGCAAGTGTTCCATATCAGTATTATTTTGAACAAGTAAATTAACATATTTATGATTTATATCTTGTGTAGAGCGATTATATAAAAGTTTCAAGAAAGGTTTTAAACCATATATAGCAACAAATGAAGAAACTGCTGCAGAACATTGTACACGAACAAATTTTTCAAGCCGTTCATTGCAATAATCATCACCAGGTTCACAATATAAACTAAGTTTTCCATAATATTCAAGAAATTTATCCCAGTAACTTTTTAAATTCCAGCGTGATTTATTAGTATCTTCAGAAGGTTCTACAAAGCGTATATAATTATTAAGTGCATTAAAATATACTTCATCAATGCAAATACCACTATTAATATAATTGACAATAGCTTGGCTTCTATCATCACGAAGTTGTAATTCTACTCTAACCCAGTGCGTTCCGTCATTAATCAACTGTTCCGCTGCTTTATCATATATCCTCAATCTGATGAGGGAGTGTATAGAACCAAAATAAATTGAAGAACCGTCAGAGCCTTCTTCAATTTTCCACTTGCGTGTTTTTGTTATATAATTTTTAGCACGAACATCAGAAATGAGGGTTTGCATATCAAAAATACCAGAAAAGTCATCATAAGCTAAATCTATTCGAGTTATATTATAATCATCAGAATTTTCATAAAGATATTTAATCAAATCCATAAAACTATATTTACTATTAGTTTCAAAAACTCTGCAACCTTTACCAGACATTTGCACACAAACATTATTATCCATACAAATCTTACCATTTGCGTCTTTAAATTTATGACCACCAAACAAAATTATAATTTTATTTTCATAGCGTAAAGATTTAGAATAGAAATAAAGTCCAGGAGCTTCCTCAAAAGGTAAATCTTCGAGACCAAGTAAGCGTATAATCGTACGCTCATCATCAATTTTAGAAACAAAAGTAAAATAGTCAATAAGAATTCTGTTATTTTCAATATTATCCATAATATAAATCCTTCCTATATGTATATAGCACCACCCTGTTAGAAAGGGTGGTGCTTGCGGCTCAAAAAACGCCGCAAGCACACTTCTTCAATTAATTAATAGCTTTTATAAAGCGTAAAATAACTTGATAGCCATAATAAATTGCTATGGCAGAAATCCAAGCTGCAAGTGTATTAATGATAAATGCAACATCAATAAAATAATTAAGTGCAGGTAAATAATCAGCAATAGGGCTATTAGATAAAGCTTTAAATGGACTATCTGGTAAAACGCAGAGAACCCATCCAAGTACATCATTAAGAGCATTGCCCAACCAATCAAAAATTTGTCTAAATACATCCATTATTGAGCTCCTATCATTTTACGAGTGATGAGTATTAAACCAACAATAAAGATAAATGAAGTACCATAACGAATTATAGGAATAACTGGGTCAAGAAAATTAAAATCAACAACAAGACTATAATCAATTAAATATCCATCATTTTGTGGAAATAATTTAATTGGAATTACATAACGAGGAGCTTCCGCAGGAGCATAAAAACCAGTAATCATATTGTAAATATCAACTGGCAAACAAAAAGGAAATTTATCAAAAAGCCCAGAACTGTCTACTTTTGGCACACCGTCGGGATATTCGATAGCTTTTTCATATGAAATTATATCGGAAGGGTTTGCTTCTGCGATTGCTGCGTAATCATCAACACTGGTAACACTATCAGGTATTGTTAAAGTGACATCATCAGTACCAGTATAAACATCCGGCACAGAACCACTGACAGGCACAGCAGGAGCTTTATAAACATCTGCGTCACTCTCAATAGTATTACCGTTTGTATCTTTTGTTAAATGTCGCATTTTGCAAGCGTCTAAGATTGTATAATACATCTCGCAAGCAGTATCAAAACTATAATAAGTTTTATTTGTATAATGGTTAATCAATGGCACGCAATTATCATCAGTTACAGCAGGACTATTATTTAAATAATCAAGAGTAACAAAACGATATTTTCTATCCGCACATCTGACAAAATAACAAACCTGACCATTAATAGTATACATTTTAGTATACTTTTCAGACGGCGTACACTGAGATAATAAACTAACAGCAGTACTACCAAATTCAGCATTAGAGTGCGTACATCTCAATTCATTCATAGAATTATAAGTTGCTTCCGTATAAGATGTTAATAAACCATTATATTTAAACTTACTACTAGCAGTTTCTTGAGCAGAATAGTAGATAAGAGAAAAAGGAGTTGCCGAAAAAGTATAAGAACAAGAATAAACAGTTGAATTTTGACTATTAAGAAAATCATTATTTGTATAAGGCATTAAGCCAAAAATATTTTGTTTTAAATCAGCACTGCGAAAAGTTAATATAGTATAATCATTAAGTGCAATTTGTGATATACCGCCAGCAAGTGCAACAGTAAATTGACTATTTTTAGTCCAGCCAAGCGTACCGTCCTTACCAACGGTAATAGCGGAAGAATCAAGCGAATTATAAGCATTAGATACATATTTATTAACATCTTCTGTAATAAACTTCCATTCTTCTGCACTAAAACTAATCTTATAACCTGCTATTTGCAATCCAGAAGCTATATTATTAGCCATTTCAACCGCCTTAGCATTAACTATATTTTTAGTAACCTCGGAAGCTTGACCTACAAAATTTTTAACACCTTGCCGAAAATTATCATCAGTTGCAAAAGACACAGCACAAGAACCAAATATAGTAGCATAAACAAAGTAAACAACCGCCATTTCCGCAGCAACTGCATTAACTTTTTCCGTCACTGGCAACAGTGCTAACGCCAGTGTTAGTATCGTAATCAATACCATTAAGATTAAGCGTTGTTTTATCGTCTTGTTTTTGCTGTGTATCATTACTTGTAGCTTGTTCAATTTTTTTCACCACCTTAGATTTACTATTAGTGTAAGTCTGAGCAGCAACAGGCTTGTCAATAAATAATGCCATTGTGTCATAACAACTTGCTTTGCGTCTATTAAATCTAATAATTGATTTTCCGTTACATTGTCTTATTGGATACCAATAGGATACACAGAAAAATAAGCCTCCAAAAAGCTTAGAAATAAACAATGTAATAAAATTAAAATTTGATAAGCTTCTATGTTTAACATCGTATTCAATAAGCGCACGAATTTGTTTATCAAGCATTTTATCATTTTGTGCAATTAAAATAATATCAAAATTTAAATGTCTGTGATTCGCCAAAAAATATATCCATTCCATACGGTCTTTTCTTCCAAAATCACGAGCATTAAACATAATGCTTGCTTCATCAACAATGACAAGTGTTTGCGGTTTTGTTCCTGGTCTATGGTGTTCTTTAGCGTATGCAAACAAATTTTGAGGTGTTATATCATTATTTTTCCAATATTCATAATCGCCTTTAATTTGCTTTTTAAGATACTTATCATAAGCAAGTGGAAAATTAGTAATAACATTTTTACCGAATTTAAGCCAATCAAGAGCTTCAAAGACTGCGTGTAAGCTTTTACCACTGCCAGGGGTACCTGACATAAGCGTAATAGCCATATATATCAACTCCAAAGAGATAATTTAAAGAAAAACGGGTATGGAACACGCGGAAATTGAACCATACCCGATTAAATAGGAAGAATTATTTCATAAACTTACGAACAAATTTAATGCCAACAGACACTGTAAGAATAAGACCGAAAACAACAAAGCAAGATGGAGCAACATTACCGATGAATGTAGTAACTTGACCACTAATATCTTTTACACTATCTTGCAAAATAGTTGTAGCAGTTGCAGCAGCACTACCACCAGTAGCACCATCAGTAGCAAAACTTACAAGAGAAGAACCAACAACAAGAGCAGTTGCTCCAGCTCCAATGGAAGCTCTACGGAAAGCAACAGAATTTTCAACAACAAAATTCTTTACTTTGTCTTTTGCCTTAGATAAACACTTAATCATAATTTAACCTCCTTTCAGAATTAATAGGGAAGAAAAGCTTATGTAATTCTACACGAACATCAATACAGCTTTTTTAGTGTTCTAAACCCAAATTTTCGCATAAGAGGGAGAAACCAAATGTTTCTCCCTAGCCAAAAACCATTGAAACCGTTGAAAATCGAAGATTTCCAACCGTTCCAACAATTTTTGTCATACCCTTTTCGACAATATTCCTTTCCTGGCTATCAAGGTGATGAAAAAGGGAAGATAATTAGCTATAATTCAGTTAATCGATTTTAAACGAACCATATCCGCTCGTTCATTCGTTTTTTTATTGCACCTGCTAATCTCCCACGCATTTCATTTTTATTTCCGAAACCTCGGAACGCACGATATTTTAAAAGCGTCAGCATTTTTAATGCACGCTTTTAAAATATCAACGCGGGTCCTGCGTTGTTTCTCCAATTAAAAATAAAACACTCGTCGAGCAGTTACAATAAAACACTTATTCACTTGGTTGCTACTTTTAAGAGTGATTATTTATCCATAATAGATAACATACGATATACCGCAGCACCGATGAGGGAGAAGCCTACTTCAAAGCTTATGCCAAGAGCAACTCCAAGAAACATTATACCTATACATTGTCCCATATTACCATTTCCACCAATTCAATGCTTTGCCGACAAGATAACCTACTATAATTGCAAGCTCAAAAACGATAAAATAAAGTATGTTTTCAATAGTCGACAAATCAACAGCAGTATTATTCATAGCAATTCAACACTTAAAACTTTGCCACGCAGGTTAATATTAAGCTCAACATCAACAGGTAATTTATCTGGCAAATCTCCTATACTATCATAATCAAGTGATAGCTTTGCAGCTTCATCACCAACAGTCAGACTATCTTCTTCAAGACTTTCTTCAAGTGGATAAGTAACAAAAATTTGTCCAAAGCGAACTTCTTTGCCATTGCTATCCTGGAATATTCCGCGCTTTTTTCCTACAAGTTTACATTTCATAAAAATTACTCCTTTCCCTATGCGGGTTAAATTTTAGAAATAATTCAAATTGAACTATTTCTATGGAACATTATAATTCATATCGAACTAAAAGTCAATAATTCAAAAAGAATTATGATAAAATATTTTATATAAAAATTAAAAGGAAAATTTTATGAAATATAACGAAATTATAAGAGGACTTAGAGAAGATAAAGATTTAACACAATCTGAATTAGGAAAAATATTCAATGTAAATCAAATAACAATATCTCAATACGAAAGAGGAACAAGAGCATTAAGTATAGAAATGCTTGTATTATATGCAAAATTTTTTAATGTATCAGCTGATTACATAATAGGATTAACTCAAAATCCAACTCCAAATTGGACAATAAAGAATAATATAAATATTAACTATGGCAATGTAAATATGAATTAAAAAGGAGATTTTTCTATGGGACTTTTTAGTAGTGGAAAGAAAAATAAAGAAAAAGACATAACGGAAATATTACAATATCAATTAAATAATAATAGCAATATTCGAGCAGATAGAATAGTATTGCAAGATGTAAGAATACCAGATAACAACAAGATAGTAACTATAGAATTGGTAGTAATTACGAAAAAAGGTATAATAACAATAAATACAGTTAATGTTTCTGGAATAATTACTGGAGGTCAATTTGAAACTTGTTGGTACTATAACAATAATAATGCTAAAATTCTAAATCCAATAAATATATCAGTAAACAATCAAAAATCATTAGCAAAATTCTTAAATATGAATAGAGAAAATATAATACCTTACATAGTAACACAAAATAATACAAGCTTAAGAGATATACCAAACTGTGGAGATACATATAGAATTGTAAAAGAAACAGATTTATATTATTTTTTGGGTATACATTTAAGCATACTACCAGAAATAATAACAAAAGATGAAATGAACAAATATAAGAAAAAACTTGATAAAATGAATATTATAAAAGAATTATCAAATATGTAAATAAGACCGCTTCGGCGGTTTTATTTTTTAGAAGCTAATCTAATACGCCTTGCACGCATAAATCTACGAACTATACGCAATATATCTTTAATTAAAAAGTAGTATATACAAGATACAATAGCGAAAGCAAGAAAGCACGCAATTATAATTCCAAAGCAAAAACCGAGCATTTCAGAAATAGTCATTTTTTCACCCCCTCCGAATTATACAAAATATATATTTTTACACTTAGTGTACAAACTGCACAAAATTATTTAATTAATAAAAGCTGTCGCAATTCTCGGAAGATAGCTGAGGCTGTATCAACTCTTGTATCAGATACAACTAAATCATACATATCTTGACTTGTTAAGCTACGATAGTCAAGCCTTGCACGCACAACTTGTAAATCATAAGATAACAAGTCATATTTTTTAGTCATATATTCAAGCAATAAGCGTAATTCTGTATCAGTCAAAGTCTACACCTCCTAAATCTAAATTTGGATATTTACTTGACAACAGCTTAAAAAAGATTATAATAGAGTTAATCCGTTTTTTATATTTTTTATATAAGGCTGTATTATAATAAAAAGTTGTAATTGTTGTTTCATAGCCGTTTTCATCTTTAATATTTACGGATTTTCTAAAAGTGAGGATTGCAGTCCTCACTTTTTCTTTTGCTTTTTTTAGTGTTAAAAGTGCGACCTTTGGTCGCTTAACACCCCTCGAACAGCGAAAGATACGGAAGCCCGCAGGATAAAAGTGCAACCTTGCACCTTTAAGAATCTTTTTAACAACTTTTTTTCCGTTTTCTCTAACATTACATTCCTTAACATCACCACGCCAACGGGAATTAGGTTTAGCCTTTTCATACTCTTCTAAACTCATATCTCCCAAATAAGCGGTTAGATAAGCACCAACATTATCACAATTATTTAAAGATTTTATATTAACAAAATCATAACCTACGCCGTCAATAGCACGCTGATTAAATCCCTCTTTTGACCATATACGCCAGAATGTATCGTGGGGGATAAAAGGGGCTTTTTGCTCCCATATCAACAAGCCGTGTATATGCCAAGCTCCACGACCTTGTGGTTCTGCACAGATTATATACTCGTGATGTGATATGCTGTTGTTATCCTCCCAAGTTTTTAAACGCATATTAAATTTTTTAAAATCTGTATAAAGTTTTTTAGGGTCTGTCATATTATCACGATATGTAAGCGTAAACCATATAACATTATCAGTGTTTACAACATTAGCATTTATCAATTCACGCAATTTTTTAAGACTTTGCGATACACTTTTCATATCATCTATGCGTTCTGCGTAATGTACGACCTCTCGCACTTCACCAGTACTAAAAACGAGCAAATGGTCTTTGTCTATACGCTGTATATTACAACGCTTATTTCTATGTGTGTTATGTTGTATTTCCGTAATATTACCCATTTCACTTAACTTAACATATGTATCATCAGTAATGTTAAGAGTATCTATTTTTTTAACTACCACTGCCACAAGGCAACCGTCCTTTCCGTACGCTCCGCAAATCTGCTATTATTCTTATATAATCAAGTTAATATATGCCCGTCCCGCCCTATTTCGCCAAAAGGCGAAATAGGGGAGAACAGGGCAACTAATTAACTGCTTTTATAAAGCGTAGAATAATCGAATAACCGTAGTAAATGCCTATGCAAGTAACCCAAAGCGCAAGAGTATTTACAATAAACCTTACATCAATAAAATAATTGATGTAAGGTAAATACTCTGCAATAGGTGACTTAGAAATTAGCTTAAAAGGACTATCAGGAAGAACACCAAGAACCCAACCAAGAATATCATTCAAAGCACCACCAAGCCAATCAAAAATTTGTCTAAATACATCCATAAAATCAAGCTCCAATCATTTTCCTTGTTATTTGTATAAGAACAACTACAAAACCTAATGAAATAAAAAATCTAAGTATAGGTACAACATCATCAAGTACAGCAAAATCAATAACTATATTTTCATTTATCAAATAATTACCATTATCATCCTTTAAATATCGAAAAGGAAATACAAAGCGAGGAGCAACAGCATTATCTGTATAGAAACCAGCAAAAACATTATACAAATCATACGGCAAGCAAAACGGGAACTTGTCAAAAAGTCCGCTTGAATCAATCTTTGGCACTCCGTCAGGATATGTATTAGTATCAACAGCAGTATCGGCTATGGAATCATCATTAACAAGCTCATCAAGCTTATCCTTAGTTGTTGGTATAGATACGCTAACAGATGCATCATTACTTACATCTCCAGCATATACATCTTTACCAGTAACTTCATCTTTAGTTTTTTCCGGCACATTGTCTATACCAACGCTTTTACCAAAATCAATTCCGGAAGATGGAATGCCGACAGTAGGAGTATAATCATCATCTACTTTGCCTTGTGATTTTGGTAAAGCATAGCCTAAACATTGCATTATATAATCATTAAGATTATAATTACCACCTCTTGTAGTGCCTAAATCAACAGCAACCTCACCAGTATCAACATATACAAGTTTTTGAGTTTCTCCTGATTTTTCCTTTAATTGCAAATATCTACCATTTTTAGCAAAAAAACAAACAGGAGTAGACATATTATTATAAGATAAATTAGATGTCTTTTCAGCACGATAATTAAATGTATTAAATAAATCTACTTGTATATTACCGGGTACACTGTATAAATAATAATGACCAAATTGTGCCTTAGAATATCCACTAAACCAAGTACCATCGCGAAGTAACTGTTTAATACTTGTATTAGGATAAAGCACATTATAGTAATATAATCCATTGCCTAAATCTACTTCAATCCATTCTGATTTAAAGTAATGGTTATCCACATCATTAGTGACAGTAGTGTCATAATTAAGCTTAAAAACAGGATAGTCCAAAAAATACATATCATTCATCGTATGATATTTGATAGGTCCATTTTTTGGTGTTGGTATTGATACAATACCAGCATTTAAATCTACATCAGTTAAAGTTATATCAAAAGCATTATCTGATTCCCAACCGATAATACCGTTACTACTCTGCAAATGTATATCTTTAAATGTTATGTTTTTATTTTGTTCGTACCAGCAAAAAACAGATTGTCTAATTGCGTTCCACTGGTCTCCTGTCCAATTTATAATACAATTAACACCGTTTTTATAAGCGTCTGATGATGTAATCATATCTGATACACCATATATACACTCCCAAGCTCCTATTAAATTACCTGCAATAGGTATTGTTTCCGGGTATTGTCGCATATTATCAAGCCAACTATAAAAATCATTAGCTATACGCTTTTGTGTATCACTATCAGTAGCAATCGTAAATCCAAGACTACGCAGTATAGTAATAACAGTAGCTGTCAAAGGGTCAACACTCGCAAAAGCTTTAACTGTTATTGTTGATAGTAGTAATGCCAGTGTCAACATCATAATTAACGCAGTCAATATTAATCGTTGTTTTATCGTCTTGTTTTCGCTGTGTATCATTGTTTGTAACTTGTTCATCACTCCACCCCCGAACCTTTCTACTTCTAACAACTTTTTCTTCTTTAGCTTCATTTGGCTTATCAATAAACAAAGCCATAGTATCATAGCAATCAGCTTTTTTCTTGCGAAAGCGATGTAAATTACTTGTTATACGCATTTTGCAAGGATACCAAATTTCAACGGTAATAAACAAACCCTTGAAAACCTTTGATAAAAGCCACATTATGAGATTTGCTCTTGCTAATGCTCTATGTTTAATCTCATACTCGATTAAGCCCCTGATTTGCTTATCAAGCATTTTATCGCTTTGAGTTATGAGTATAACTTCAAAGTTAAAATGTCGGTGGTTTGCAAAAAAGTTAATCCATTCCATTCTATCTGACCTGCCAAATTCTCTTGGATTAAAAAAAGTTGAAGCTTCATCAATAACTATCAATGTCTGAGGTTTATAACTCAACTTATGATTTTCGCGGTGAAAACTTAAAAGCATTTTAGGAGTTATTTCTGTGTTTTTACAAAACTTGTAAATACCTTTAGGAGATACACCAACACGAGCATAATCAACAGGGAAATTTGTTATAACATTGCGGTTAGATTTTAGCCAATTAAGTATATCGCAAACTGCGTGGTAACTCTTGTAACTACCGGGAGTACCACTATAAAGCGTTATCATTAAACCAACTCCTCAAAAGTAAAGGGAGTACAGAAAAACTCTATACTCCCACAAATAAGATTACAAGATTAAAAAAGATTAGCCTGCCTTATTTGCAAGGCTCTTAAAGAAACCGATTGCCTTTTTAATACCGAAGATAGCACCAAGGATAGCAAGTGCAACAGGTACAGCTATCATTACATAACCCATAAGGTCACTTTGAATACTACCTACGGAAGTTTTGAAAGCGTCTTGCATTGATGATGTTGATGTTGTTCCATCTACCGCAAAAGCAGAAAGACAAGACATACAAGCCATTATTGCAGATACAACAGAAACAGAAATAGCTCTTTTATGTCTGCTAAAAGCGTTTTTGAACTTACAAAGCATTATTTACACCCCCTTATGATTTAAATATCAGCTGTAAGCACTCATAAATGACTTTGCCAAACAAGCTGAATATTAAATGCAAGCAAAAGCCTGCAATAATACCGAGTATTAAAAAATTAAAAGCAGTAGTAAACATTACAGCACCTACCATTTAAAAAAGTTAAAACCGTGTGAAATTAAACAACCAGCTATAATGCCAACACCGAAAATTAAAACACAAAGTAAATCTTCCATATCATTCAGTAATATCTAAGATTTCATAGTCAACTAAGCGACCGTTAGGGCCATAGTCAAGCGACATCTTAGAGTTAATCTCAACAAGGGGATAGTCTTCAACATCAACATAAAATTCAATTACTTTCTGACCGTCGGCTTCATTACCATTGACTGTGTCTGCTTTTGCAAATTTGTAAGAGCCAAATACTTTTGCGTATGACTTCATTTGTCCTGTCGCTTTATCTGTGTAGCCCTTTTTCATTTTGCCTAATACTGTTACAATCATTCTTAGCACCGTCCTTTTTTATTATAGGTTAAATTTCTTTTAGAACACTATTGTTCTAACGAAAATAATTATAGCACACTTCTATTCTAAAGTAAATATAATAGAACATATTTATTATAAAATCAGCATAAAGAACATAAAAGGAGTGATAAAATTGTATGTTTTAACAAGAATAAAAGAAGTAAGAAAAGAAAAAGGAATAACTCAAGAAAAAATTGCAAATATGATTGGAATGAATCAAACACAATATAGTCGATATGAACGAGGAGAAAACGAGATAAAAGTAAATGTATTAATAGATATTTGTAAAGCATTAAAAGTATCAGCAGACTACATATTAGAACTAACAGACGACCCAACACCAAGAACACCAAGTAAACATATAAAAAATAATATTGAAATTAACTTCGGTAATGTAAATATGAATTAAACTGAATTTTCTTTGCACACGAGGTTGCAAAGCAACATCAGAAAGGGGAAAACCAAGCGTTTTCCCCTCATTTTTTGCCATTGAAACCGTTGAAAACAAGTTTCCAACCGTTCCAACAGCAAAAAATACACCCCTTTTGAAATGCTCCTATCCTAACCTTGCTTGCAAGCAAATTAACCTTTAAACACCTCAATAAAACAAATCTTTTAAGTAGTCATCATCAAAAGATACATCATTAGTTTTAGGTACTTCAAAACCACAACAAGATAATCTTTTGAGATATGACGGACTATTTATCCACGCAAGTATATTTTTGATTGCCCTAATACGCTCATAATCATAATGACCGCCCATATCACACTGTATAGCAAATTGACAGCCTGCAAGTTCCTGCTTTAATACCTCGACAGGTATATATTTAACTTTATTATCCATTTTTTACCCCTTTCACCAACTATACAAAATAAGCCTTTTGTATAATTGGTGAAAGGGTGAGTTTATTTATCTGATTATGGCTTTGAAGTTATGCATATTTCTTGGTGTATTATCTGTGATTCTGTTTATGATGAGTTTGTTAAGCTTCATTCTATTTTTTGAGGTGTGTAATTGGAAACTTCATGAATTTTTCCATGCCGTGTTCCTGACAATAACAATATATGTAATTATTGTATGAGCCGTATCCTGCGTCAGCTGTCGGATACTTCGGTTAGAAGCCATATGTGCTTTTTAACTTTTCCATTAGAGGCTCAAAGCAATCCATATCGCTTCTGAAATGATTGACATCAACTACTGCGATATATTCATCTGCCACACCAATCTGACATTTTCACTGAGTTTATCTCGATATTTGCAGAGTTTCTCATAATATCTTTGTGCAACGGTCTTCCGATGTCCTCTGCCATACACAAACTTGCCTTCGTCAATATTGCAAACCATTTTGTATCTTGATAATATCTCATCAAGGTATTCGGATGTGTATTCTGTGTTGGTTTGGATTTTAACACCTTTATATTTAAGTTCGTTATTCATTTTTTCAAACAGTGCGGTTATCTTCGCAAATAATCTGTATCGTGATTTTTCCGTGCTTTCTTCCATACCCACGAGTATTTATTTGCGTTTGCCTCAAATTTTGAGCCGTCTATATACATTGGCATAAAAATTCCCTCTTGATGTATATTCTACATCAAGAGGGTTCTTTTTTCTATTGTCCATTTTTTACAGACTTGTTCAAAAAGATAAGTGTTCTAAATTATTGATTTATAATACTTTTGCCTTCAAAATATTAAATATTTTGTGTGAAGCCTCTGTGATATTTTTTTGTGAAATAATTCCAGAAACAACAGCCACTCCGCTTATACCGCTTCCAGTAAGTATGCCGACATTATCGGCATTTATTCCACCGATAGCAACTACGGGAATTTTGACTGTATGTGCAATTTCACTGAGAATTTCAATCGTATTTTTCTTAGCGTCTTTTTTGGTAGTTGTACCAAAGACTGCGCCAACACCAAGATAATCAGCACCATTTTTTTCTGCTTCAAGTGCAAGTGGAAGTGTTGGTGCAGTTACACCTATGATTCTTTCGTTGCCGAGAATTTTTCGTGCCTCGTGTAAGGGCAGGTCGCTTTGACCTATATGTACACCATCTGCATCGACAGCGAGAGCAATATCAACTCTATCATTTATAATAAGTGGTACTCCACGAGTTTGCAAAAATTCCTTGAGAGTTTTTGCAGTATTATAAAAATCTCTTGATGAGAGGTTTTTCTCTCTTAACTGAACCATAGTACAGCCACCGTCAATAGCTTTTTCAACAGCTTCTTCAAGAGTTTTTGTTGACATAAGTTCTCGGTCTGTCACAAGATAAAGCTGATAAATTTCTGAATTTGTTTTCATATGCTCACCGTTGAATCAGAGTTCTGAGCAGAACTTAACTTCCTTGCCCTCAAGGATAAGATTTGTAGTTCTGACAGCACACATCTTTCCGCACATTGAGCAGGTATGACGCTCGCTTACTGGTGTTGATTCATAATATCTCTTAGCCTTTTCCTTATCAATAGCGACCTCAAACATAGCATCCCAATCTAGCTTATGTCTTGCATCTGCCATTTTATTATCAATATCTCTTGCACCCTTAATACCATTTGCAATATCGGCTGCGTGTGCAGCAATCTTAGAAGCAATGATACCCTCCTTAACATCGCTGAGATCTGGCAAACGGAGGTGTTCTGCCGGTGTTACATAGCAAAGGAAGTTTGCACCATTATTTGCAGCAATAGCTCCGCCGATTGCTGATGTGATATGGTCGTATCCTGGTGCAATATCTGTAACAAGCGGTCCGAGAACATAGAACGGTGCATTATGGCAGATTCTTTTCTGAATCTTCATATTTGCAGCGATTTCATTCATAGCCATATGTCCTGGACCTTCAACCATAACTTGAACATCTTTTTGCCATGCTCTTTCTGTTAATGCTCCAAGCTCTATAAGCTCGCTAATTTGTCCTGCGTCTGTGCTGTCATCAATGCAGCCTGGTCTAAGTGCGTCACCAAGACTTATTGTACAGTCGTATTCTCTGAGAATATCAAGAACTTCATCATAATGCTCATAAAAAGGATTTTCATTTCCTGTCATTTCCATCCACGCAAAAAGCAATGAACCGCCACGAGAAACAATATTCATCTTTCTCTTATCACGCTTTAGACACTCAACAGCTCTCTTATTAATACCTGCGTGAATTGTCATAAAGTCTACACCCTCTTTTGCATGAGCCTCGACAACCTTTAAAAAGTCCTCTGCTTTTATATCAAGGAGGTCTTTCTCAAGATAACCGATAGCGTCGTACATAGGGACTGTACCTATCATTGCAGGAGAATACTCGATAAGTTGTTTACGGAAAGTATTTGTCTTGCCATAATTACTTAAATCCATAATAGCTTCTGCTCCGAAGTCGATAGCCATTTTTACCTTTTCAAATTCAAGAGTATAGTCCTTGCAGTCGCCAGAAATTCCGAGATTCACATTGATTTTTGTTTTAAGTCCGTCGCCAATGCCCTCTGCGCTTAGAGATTTATGGTTGATATTTGCAGGAATAGCAACCGTGCCCTTAGCGACAAGCTCCATAAGCTCCTTAGTGTCCATTTGCTCTTTCTGTGCAACGATTTCCATTTCTTTTGTAACGATGCCTTTTTTAGCGGCCTCCATCTGTGTTTTATAGCTCATAATTGCAGTCCTTTCATATATAATTCATAAAAATGATTTGTTGGTCCATGTCCTTTTCCTATCGGAAGTGAATGTTCAATCGCTGTTGTTATATAAGTTTTTGCTTTTTCAACAGCTTTATTTAAGGTTAAACCATTTGCGAGGTTTGCGGCAATGGCTGATGAAAATGTACAACCTGTTCCATGAGTATTTTTGGTGTTTATGCGTTCAGTTGTAAAGGTATAAAACGATTTACCATCATAAAGTAAATCTATTGCATCTCCCGAAAGATGTCCGCCTTTAATCAAAACATTTTTTGCACCAAGCGAATATATCTTCTTTGCAGCCTCTTGCACATCTTCTTGACTTTCTATGCTCATTTCTGTAATCGTTTCTGCCTCTGGAATATTCGGCGTAAGAACATATGCAAGCGGAATAACTTCCGTTTTCAAGGCTTCAAGTGCTTCAGGTTTCATAAGAGCGTGTCCGCCCTTTGCCACCATAACTGGGTCAATGACAGTATATTTCGGTTTATACCGACGAAGCTTTTCTGCAACAGCTTTCATACAAATTTCTGATGAAAGCATACCAACCTTAACTGCATCTACTTCAATATCCTCAAAAACAGCGTCAATCTGATTCTTAATCATTTCCGGAGAAATATCTTCAACAGATATTACACGAGAAGTATTCTCAGCAACAACTGAAACAATTACACTCATTCCGAAAACGCCATTCGCCGAAAAGGTTTTCAAATCCGCTTGTATTCCTGCTCCACCACTGCAATCCGAGCCTGCAATAGTCAAAGCCGTTTTCATAAAATCCACCTCCTAAGAATAAAAAAAGCCTGCACAACGGCAGGCTTAACAACTTGAGAACTAAAATATGCGGTATAGTCCCGCTTATATTAAGGATAGTAAAAATCTCAATTTCTACAAATTTACTTCCCTACCACGGTATCAACCGACAGGTTCAAAGGGTTTAATTCTCAATCGGACGCTTATCCGATACCCCCGTAAATAATTTATTCAATTTTTATATTAAATATAGTACCGTATTTTACAAGAATTGTCAAGTTAGCTGATGAACTTCCCAAAAGACAATTAAAAGTTTCGCGCGAGCCTTTTCTACACCAGCTTTGCTGGTGAAAGTTGCTCGCGGTTTCCAAAGGCAGAGCCTTTGGTGGGTTTTAAGGGCGAACCCCTTAACCTATCTTGCCCCTTAAGGGCGAACAAGGTTCGCCCTTAAATTCTTTCGTTAGCAACATTAGTCAAAAAGGGCGGACTTTGTCCGCCCTTAAAAAGCAAAGAATGTTAAGGGCGTTGCCCTTAAAACCCATGAGGGACTCCGTCCCTCA
>ENA-OPUE01000065-OPUE01000065.1-human-gut-metagenome-genome-assembly--contig:-NODE-65-length-87679-cov-6.474710_pt1 | contig 87679 bp, 67 predicted proteins | sample MGYA00241466_ERZ501924 | MGnify/ENA primary metagenome ERZ501924 (study PRJEB25962, sample SAMEA2042223) | human gut metagenome | biome: human gut; feature: human-associated habitat; material: faeces...
ACTATATTTCAATAATTTCAAAGAACTATTTATCCACTTTTACGGGACAGTAGTGAGATATAGACAAAAGTGATTATTAATATTTTCTTCTTCTAGAATCTGTTTATAATATTTTGCTATTGTATCCAAAGAAATAGGTTTCCCAAGTTCATCTAATGATTCTTGCATATAAGCAAATTCCGGTATATCTTTTCCGCTATCACTTTGGGGCCTACTTTTAACCATTGTTCCTTGTGGTAAAGAACTTAATCTGGAAAATGTTTCAGCATCAATAGCATTCTCTAACAGATTACTTGTTTTAAATACTATTTCATTTTTGTTAAATTGGTACGAACTGTATAACCATATAATTTGTATTAGGACTAATATAAAAAGACCTGATATCGTTATTATTTTTATATATTTTCTCATTTAGCAGTTTTATTGCAAAGTTAACAACATTAAGTATATATATAATCAAAGTTCCTCCAGAAAACTTCTTAACCTAAAGATAACGTAGTGATAACATAAACTCTTGTTCTTTGCGCATACCTTTGCAGCATAAGAATAACGAAATAACATAAAACATTTCAATTATGAGAAGAATGATTAAACTGGCTTTTGTAGCCATCGCAGGTTTTACCTGCATGCCGATTGCTGTAAGTGCACAGCAGATGCCTCCGGTACCTGTGGATAAGGAAGTGAGAATAGGTAAACTGGATAACGGACTTACATACTATATCCGTCATAATGAATATCCGAAGAACCAGGTGGATTTCTATATTGCCCAGAAAGTGGGCAGTATCCTAGAAGAGGACAACCAGCGCGGATTGGCGCATTTCCTTGAACACATGTGTTTCAACGGAACAAGAAACTTCCCGGGAAACTCAATGATCAAATGGCTGGAGTCAGTAGGTGTGAAGTTTGGTTATAATCTGAATGCCTATACCAGCATTGATGAGACAGTATATCGTATCTCCAGTGTACCTACAGAACGTATCGGGGTACAGGATTCATGTTTGATGATTCTGTCCGACTGGGCTGACGGCCTTTTGCTCGAAGGTAAGGAGATAGACGAGGAACGTTCCGTTATACATGAGGAATGGAGAAGCCAGCTGCCACCGAATATGAGAATAATGGAGAAACTGCTTCCGGAGATATATCCTGACAGCAGATACGGACACCGTCTTCCTATAGGAACCATGGAAGTGGTGGACAATTTCCCTCATCAGGCTCTTCGGGACTATTATGAAAAGTGGTACCGTCCTGACCTGCAGGGTATAGTAGTGGTGGGTGACATTGATGTGGACCGCATAGAAGGTAAGATCAAGGAATTGTTCTCAAAGATTGAGAAGCCTGTAAATCCGGCAGAAAGGGTTTACTTCCCTGTAGCCGACAATGAAAAGCCTATTGTCGCTTTCGGTTCGGATAAGGAGCAGGATAAATATGTGGCTCAGATTATGTTCAAGTATGATGCCCTGCCTGATTCATTGAAGGGTACAATGGCTGATGTTACAACCGCTTATTTGCTTGATATGGCCCAGATGATGCTTCAGATAAGACTGAACGAACTGGGACAGAAGGCAGATGCTCCGTTTGCTGTAGCTTCTGCATTTTACGGTGAGTTCATTATGGCAAAGACTAAACAGGCTTTCCAGATGGCTATGGTTCCTAAGGGTAACAGCTTCGACGAAGGATTGAAGGCTGTCTACCGTGAAGCTCTTCGTGCCAAGAGGGGAGGATTTACCGCCACTGAATATGCGCGTTGCCGTACAGAATATCTTTCTCAGCTTGAAAAGGCATATAACAACCGTAACCAGCAGGAAAACAAGACTCTTGCAGAATCGTATGTACGCAACTTCATCGACAAGAAGCCTATTCCGGGTATAGAAACGGAATATCAGATGATGAGTATGATTGTGAATCAGATACCTGTGGAAGCTGTAAATCAGGTATTCTCGCAGATTGTTTCGGACAAGAATTTGGTTGTTCTCGGTATGATGCCTGCACGCGAAGGTGAGTTCTGTCCTAAGGATGAAGATATACTTGCATTGCTTTCTCAGGTGGAAGCTGAAAACATTGCTCCTTACGTAGACAATGTGAAGGACGAGCCTTTGGTAAGCGAATTGCCGACAGCCGGAAAGGTTGTGAAGGAAAACATGCTTTCTGACTTCGGTGCCAAGGAGTGGATTCTTTCAAACGGTGCCAAAGTGATATTGAAGAAAACAGATTTTAAGTCGGATGAGATAAGTATGATGGCGGTTGCCAAAGGCGGTATGTCTGCTTGTGGTAATGATCAGGTTGCTGATCTGCTTTTTATGCCGGTTGTATTGGAACAACATGGTTTGGGTAACTTTACTAACTCGGATTTGAATAAACTGCTGGCTGGTAAGCAAGTTTCTTTGAAGATCTCTTTGGATGATTACATGCGTAGCCTTTCGGGAAATACAACTCCCAAGGACTTGAAAACTTATATGGAAATGCTATACATGACTTTCACTGGACTGAATGTTTCCGAGGATGAGTTTGTTTCTATGCAGAATCTGTATAAAGGATTAATTGAAAACCAAGGACAGAATCCGGCTTTTGTTTTCCAGAAGAAGTTACAGGAATTTTTGTTCGCTTCTCCAATCAAGCGGGTGTTTAGTGTTGATGATATTGAAAAGGCCAGTCGGAAGAACATTCTTGGTATCATTCGGGAACAGCTTATCAATGCGGCAGACTTTACCTTTGTGTTTAGTGGAAATTTTGATGAAGCAGAATTGAAAGTTTTGACTGAACAGTATATTGCTTCTCTTCCTTCTGCAAAAGATAAGAAGTCGGAAGTGAAACTCAACAGCGCAGTGGAAATTAAGTCTGGAAATGAAGAACAGGAATTTGCCATGAAGATGGAAGTACCACAGGGCAGTGCTGCTGTGATTGTGAGTGGTAAGATGCCTTATTCTTTCAAAAACAGATTGCTTGCATCTATGTCGGCACAGCTTATTTCTACTCGTCTGCTCAGTGAAGTACGCGAAAAGGAAGGAGCGGTATATAGCATATATACACAAGGCTCTCAGGACAGACTCTCAGAAATGTCTGTTACATATCAGACTATATTCCAGGTTAAGCCTGAAAAGAAAGACCGTGCGCTTGAAATCATCCGCAGCGAGTTTGAGAAGCTGGCAAAGGAAACTCCTGTGGAGGAACTTGACAAGGTGAAGGAGTTTATGGTGAAGCAAATCACTGAAGACGAACATACCAACAGCTACTGGTGCTCGATGATGGCTGGCAACGAGCTTCTGCCTTCTGAAATCTGTGTGAAGGCTGAACAGACCATACAGTCTATCACTCCTGAAGAAGTTTCCAATTATGTAAATAAAGTGATGAAACAGAATAATTACCGGGTACTGGTAATGATGCCGGACACAAAATAAAACATTTGTCAATGATCTGTGGAGTATAAGAACTGATGGAAACAGATCAAAAAAAGCGGTACAGACGATGGATCTAATATTCCATGTAGTCTGTGCCGCTTTGGTGTATTTTTAAGAGGGAAAATTCTGTTCATCCGAATAACTGCCGGAAGGCTTCTTCTACCTTCCTTACAGGAATAAGTTCTATTTTTATTTTTTTTCTGTCCAGTCCTTGTAAGTTATGTTTCGGAATCAGCATTCGGGTGAATCCAAGTTTCTCAGCTTCACTGATGCGTTGTTCAATGCGATTAACAGGACGGATTTCTCCACTTAGTCCTACTTCGCCTGCCATACATACACCAGCTTCAATTTCTGTATCCATATTGCTGGAAAGAATGGCGCTGATGACGGCAAGGTCTATGGCCGGGTCATTTACTTTCAGTCCGCCTGCGATGTTCAGAAATACGTCTTTCTGTGCCAACTTGAATCCTACTCTTTTTTCCAGAACTGCTAATAACATATTCATACGCCTCAGGTCGAATCCTGTTGCTGAACGCTGAGGCATCCCATAGGCTGCAGTACTGACCAGAGCCTGTACTTCTATGAGGAAAGGACGTATGCCTTCAACTGCACAGGCGATTGCGACTCCACTCATACCTTCATGATCTTGGGTCAGCAACAGTTCCGAAGGATTGCTTACCTGACGGAGACCATCTTGACGCATCTCATAAATGCCTAGTTCGGCTGTACTTCCAAAACGGTTTTTGATGCTGCGGAGGATACGGTACATATAGTGTTGGTCACCTTCAAATTGGAGTACTGTGTCGACAATGTGCTCCAGAACTTTAGGACCCGCTATACTTCCTTCTTTGTTGATGTGTCCGATCAGGATAACAGGCGTTCCGGTTTCTTTCGCAAACTTTAAAATAGACGCTGAACATTCGCGAACCTGCACGATACTTCCGGGAGAAGAATCTATGGTTTCTGTCGAAATTGTTTGTATGGAGTCGATAATGACCAGATCAGGAGCCGTATTTTTGATATTGGTGAAAATCTGTTCCAAAGACGTTTCACAGGCAATCAATAAGTCTGAGTTTGCAGGATGAGGAATACGGTCTGCACGGAGTTTGAGCTGACGTGCGCTTTCTTCTCCGGAAATGTAAAGTACTTTTTTCTGGGAAAGGCGTAAAACAGTTTGTAGAATAAGGGTTGATTTTCCAATGCCAGGTTCTCCACCGATTAGGGTTAGAGATCCTTCTACCAAACCTCCACCCAATACACGGTTCAGTTCTTCATCTCCCATGTCAATACGTTGTTCTTCTCCTGCGGTGATTTCATGCAATAGTTGAGGTTTGGATCGTATGGATTCAATTCCGTGTGCTACGTGTTTTGCAACAGGAGCTTCTTTGCGTACAACTTCTTCTACAAATGTATTCCATTGTCCGCATGACGGACATTTTCCAGCCCATTTGGGAGATTCCTGTCCACAATTGGTGCAGACATAAACTGTTTTTTCCTTTGCCATAATGTATCTAGGGTTTATTATGCAAAAATACAATGGACAGGATAATGTAGGTTGGGGACCGAGTTAAAGAAGTTAAAAGAACGGGCAGAATCAGAGATCGTTTTTGCAGGGTTTGTATAATACTTTCGCAAGGTGAAGGTTTGGATTTGCTTTCCTCAATATGGAGTGGAATAAAAAAAAGTATGTTTTTTCTTTATAAAAATGATGATTTGTAGAAAAATGTTATTACATTTGCTGCCATAAGAACTTTTAACAATGACTTTATACAATCTCTATATGATGACAATGGCGGGTGCAGGGCATACAATGCTGATGTCCGCAGGTACCTGGGGGATGACCCTTCGGGGTTAGAGAATGTATATAAGTGTTTCTACGTGATACACGCCTGTAAATAACGGGCAATCTTTTTTTCCAATAGTTTTATTTTGTATAACAACATTATTCCGTAAAAGTTTTCCGGGAGAAAGGAAGAACGGAATAACATTTTATTCATTACCCATGAAAGTATTGAAGTTTGGCGGTACATCCGTTGGATCCGTAAATAGTATGTTGAGTGTTAAGAAGATCGTAGAAGCAGTAGACGATCAGGTTATTGTTGTAGTTTCAGCATTAGGTGGCATTACTGATAAGTTGATAGCAACTTCACGTTTGGCCGCAGCTGGCGATTCTTCTTATGAAAAGGGCATGAAAGAAATTGTGAACCGCCATATCGAAATGGTATATACTGTGATTCCGGCAGGAAAAGAGCGTGAAGTCTTGCTGGATCAGGTTAATGGTTTGCTGAGTGAATTAAAAGATATTTTTCAAGGTATTTATCTGATTCATGACCTTTCTCCGAAAACTTCTGCTACCATTGTCAGCTATGGAGAACGTTTATCATCCAGTATTGTAACGGTTCTGATAAAAGATGCTGTCTGGTTTGATTCACGTACATTCATAAAGACGGAAAAGAAGCATAATCGCCATATATTAGATTCAGAACTGACTTCTCATCTGGTTAGAGAAGCTTTTAAAGATGCTCCTTCCATATCAATTGTTCCGGGATTTATTTCAACGGATAAGCAGACGGGTGAAGTGACGAATCTGGGGCGTGGAGGTTCTGATTATACAGCTTCCATTATAGCTGCTTCTCTGGATGCTGACAGACTGGAAATCTGGACAGATGTTGACGGATTTATGACTGCTGATCCGAAAGTGATCAGTACGGCTTATCCCATTACCGAGTTAAGCTATGTTGAAGCTATGGAGCTTTGTAACTTCGGTGCAAAAGTGGTTTATCCTCCTACGATCTATCCGGTTTGTCATAAGAATATTCCGATTCTGGTAAAAAATACATTTAATCCAGATGCACCGGGTACGATTATTAAGCAAGAGGCAAATCATTTTTCCAAGCCGATCAAGGGTATTTCTTCCATCAATGATACATGTCTGATTACGATGACCGGATTAGGTATGGTGGGAGTGATCGGAGTAAACCATCGTATCTTCAAGACTTTGGCAGAGAATGGAATCAGTGTATTCCTGGTGTCTCAGGCTTCTTCTGAAAATTCGACTTCTATCGGTGTCCGTAATGAAGATGCTGCTTTGGCATGCAATGTTCTGAATGAAGAATTTGCGAAGGAAATCGAAATGGGAGAGATTTGCCCGATGATGGCCGAAGGCGGACTGGCTACTGTGGCTATTGTAGGTGAGAATATGAAACATACTCCGGGTATAGCCGGAAAACTGTTCGGTACTTTGGGACGCAATGGTATCAATGTGATTGCTTGTGCACAAGGAGCGTCTGAAACCAATATATCTTTTGTGGTAGCCGGAGATTCTTTGCGCAAGACCTTGAATGTAATTCATGATTCATTCTTCCTTTCCGAATATCAGGTATTGAATCTTTTTATCTGTGGTATCGGAACTGTAGGAGGAAGTTTGATTGAACAGATTCATAGCCAGCAGGAGAAATTGAAACGTGAGCGGGGGCTGAAATTACATGTAGTGGGTATAGCCAATGGACACCGGGCTTATTTTACCCGAGATGGAATAGATCTGTGCAATTATCGGCAAGAACTTGAAGAAAAAGGAATACCCTCTTCTCCTCAAGTATTGCATGATGAAATCATCGGCATGAATATATTTAATTCCGTTTTTGTTGATTGTACGGCCAGTGCAGACATTGCGGGTCTTTATAAAGACTTCCTGAAACATAATATTTCTGTGGTGGCAGCAAATAAGATTGCCGCTTCATCGGAGTATGATATCTATGCTGAATTGAAACATATAGCCCGCCAGCGTGGAGTAAAATTCCTTTTCGAAACCAATGTAGGAGCCGGATTACCTATTATCAATACCATTAATGATTTGATCAACAGTGGTGACAAGATTCTGAAGATTGAGGCTGTGGTGAGCGGCACCTTGAATTATATATTCAATACGATCAGTGAAAAGGTGCCTTTGAGTGAAACCATTCGCCGGGCAAAAGAAGAGGGATATTCTGAACCGGATCCACGAATTGATTTGAGTGGCAAAGATGTGATCCGGAAGTTAGTGATATTAGCTCGTGAAGCCGGATATCGATTGGAACAGGAAGATGTAGAGAAGCACCTTTTTATTCCGGATGATTTGTTTACCGGCTCTTTGGATGATTTCTGGAAGAATGTATCTTCTTTGGATGCAGATTTTGAGGCTCAGCGCAAACGGTTGGATGCAGAAGGAAAACGCTGGCGTTTTGTTGCCCGGTTGGAAAATGGAAAAGGTGTTGTAGCTTTGGAAGAGGTAGACCGTCATCATCCTTTCTACAACCTGGAAGGAAGTAACAATATTATTTTGCTGACAACAGAACGCTATAAGGAATATCCGATGCTGATACAGGGATACGGAGCTGGAGCGGGAGTGACAGCGGCCGGTGTATTTGCGGATATTATGAGCATAGCTAATATTTAAGGTACTAACCTGATAAAAATACCGTAATTATGAAGCATATCATTATTTTGGGTGATGGTATGGCCGATTGGCCGGTCCCTTCACTGAATGGAAAAACATTGTTGCAGTATGCATATACTCCCTATATGGATATGTTGGCTGCTATGGGGCAAACTGGTATGTTGAAAACGGTAGCTGATGGATTTCATCCGGGAAGCGAAGTCGCCAATATGTCGGTAATGGGCTATGATTTGCCGACAGTATATGAAGGACGTGGAGTACTTGAAGCCGCCAGTATCGGAGTGGAGCTGCAGCCCGGTGATATGGCGATGCGTTGTAATTTGGTTTGTGTAGAAGGGGATATTCTGAAAAATCATTCTGCAGGACATATTACAACGGAAGAAGCAGATGTGCTGATCCGTTATCTGGAAGATAAGCTGGGAACCGATACTATTCATTTTTATACAGGAGTACAGTATCGGCATTTGTTGGTTGTAAAAGGAGGTGACAAGCAGTTAGCCTGTGTGCCTCCCCATGATATACCTCTGCAACCTTTCCGTCCTAATCTGATTCAGGCAGAATGCCCGCAGGCTCAGGAAACAGCTCATCTGTTGAATACATTGATTTTAAAATCGCAGGAGTTGCTGGCCGATCATCCGTTGAATCTGCAAAGAAAGGCAGAAGGAAAAGATCCGGCTAACAGCATCTGGCCCTGGAGCCCGGGATATCGTCCCCGGATGACTCCGCTTTCACAAAAATATCCTTCTATTCGCAAGGGGGCTGTAATTACAGCTGTTGATTTGATCCGGGGGATAGGGCATTATGCAGGCTTGCGCTGTATTAATGTAGAAGGAGCAACCGGACTTTATACTACTAATTACGAAGGGAAGGCTCAGGCTGCTCTGGAAGCATTGCGTACGGATGATTTTGTGTATTTGCATATTGAGGCCAGTGATGAGGCCGGTCATGAAGGAGATATTCCTTTAAAGTTACAGACAATAGAAAATCTGGACCGGCGTGTCGTCGGGCCGATTTATGAAACAGTAAAAGACTGGGAGGAACCTGTGGCTATCGCAGTACTGCCGGATCATCCGACTCCCTGTGCTCATCGTACTCATACGGCAGAACCTGTTCCATTCCTGATTTGGCATAAAGGTATTCAGCCTGATGGCGTTACTGAATATAGTGAAACAGCTTGCCAAAATGGTTGTTGTGGCCATCTGGAGAAGGACGAGTTCATGAACCTGTTTTTAGGAGATTTATAAATTAACCTGTCAAACATAAAATAGATACCTATGAAATATTACAGCACTAACCGAAAGGCTTCAGATGCAACTTTGGAAGAAGCCGTTGTAAAAGGACTGGCTGCAGACCGCGGTCTATATATGCCTCACAACATTCGTATTTTGCCTGCATCCTTTTATGAACAGATAGATCAGTTGTCTTTTCAGGAAATAGCTTCTCAGGTTGCAGATGCATTCTTTGGAGAAGATGTTCCGGCTGAAACTTTGAAGCAGATTGTCTATGATACATTGAGTTTTGATGTTCCGGTGGTTCGTGTGAAAGAAAATATTTATTCTTTGGAACTCTTTCATGGGCCTACTTTGGCTTTCAAGGATGTAGGCGGACGTTTTATGGCCCGTCTGCTGGGGTATTTCATACGAAAAGAAGGCAAGCGTCAGGTGAATGTGCTGGTTGCAACATCTGGAGATACAGGCAGTGCGGTAGCCAATGGATTTCTGGGAGTGGAAGGTATTCATGTCTATGTGCTTTATCCGAAAGGTAAAGTTAGTGAGATACAGGAGAAACAGTTTACGACTCTGGGACGCAACATTACGGCAGTAGAGGTGGATGGAACTTTCGATGACTGTCAGGCTTTGGTCAAAAGTGCATTTATGGATCAGGAATTGAATGAACGGATGCAGCTGACTTCCGCAAATTCAATTAATGTTGCTCGTTTTTTGCCTCAGGCTTTTTATTATTTCTACGCCTATGCTCAAATGAAGAAACTGGGCAGGGAAAAGGAGCTTGTTGTCTGTGTGCCTAGTGGAAACTTCGGTAATATTACAGCCGGACTTTTTGCCAAACGGATGGGGTTGCCGGTGAAGCGGTTTATTGCAGCCAATAACCGGAATGACATTTTTTATCAATATCTGAAAACCGGCCAGTATGTTCCGAAACCTTCCGTGCAGACCATTGCTAATGCCATGGACGTTGGCGATCCCAGCAACTTTGCCCGAATTCTGGATTTGTATGAAGGAAGCCATGATGCAATTGCTTCTGAGATCAGTGGTGAAACTTATACAGATGACCAGATCAGGGAAACAGTCCAGCTGACTTATGATGAGACTGGCTATTTGCTGGATCCGCATGGAGCCTGTGGCTATCGGGCCTTGTCTGAAAATCTACAGCCAGGAGAAGTTGGTGTTTTCCTGGAGACAGCTCATCCGGCTAAATTCTTACATACGGTAGAGGATATCATCGGTACAGATATAAATATTCCGGAAAAGCTTAAAGCTTTCATGAACGGAACCAAACAGTCTGTTCCAATGTCGAAAAACTTTATGACTTTCAAAGAATGGCTATTGAAACAATAGCATAGCAAGATTTTTTGAAGCTAACTGTTTGTTGATGTGAGAGGACGCTTTGGAATGGGATTGTTCATATTCTGAAAGCGTCTTCTTTTCTATTATTTTCAGAGAAAAGCGGATACATACTTTTCTTGTAAAAGGATATTCTTTACCTTTGCCGCAAATTAAGTAAACATGGGAAAAGGTAAATTAGCAAAGTTCGCAGATATGGCGGAATATCCGCATGTGTTTGAATATCCGTATTCAGTGGCTGACGAAGTTCCTTTTGAAATGAAAGGACACTGGAATCGTGATTTTTTTAAAAATGATCATCCGATTGTTCTGGAGCTGGGCTGTGGCAGAGGTGAATATACCGTAGGATTAGCCCGCCGTTATCCGGAAAAGAATTTTATCGGGGTTGATATCAAAGGAGCGAGAATGTGGACTGGTGCAACGGAAGCTTTGCGGGAAGGATTGAAAAATGCTGCCTTTTTGCGTACCAATATTGAAATCATAGATCGTTTCTTTGCACCGGGTGAGGTGAGTGAAATCTGGCTGACTTTCTCTGATCCTCAAATGAAGAAGGCAACGAAGCGTCTGACTTCTACTTATTTTATGAATCGCTATCGGAAATTCTTGATTCCCGACGGACTTGTTCATCTGAAGACTGACAGTAATTTCATGTTTACTTATACAAAGTATATGATTGAGACCAACCATTTGCCGGTTGATTTTATGACGGATGATCTGTATCACTCAGGAATGGATGATGATATTCTGAGCATCCGTACTTATTATGAACAGCAATGGCTGGACCGTGGACTGAATATCAAGTATATCAAATTCCACTTGCCGCAGGATGGTGAATTGCAGGAACCCGATGTGGAAATCGAACTGGATGATTACCGCAGTTACAACCGGAGCAAACGGAGTGGATTGAAAACAAGTAAATAAAAACAGATATGACTCTTTATCCTAAATTGATTCTTGACGCATTGGCTACCGTGCGTTATCCGGGTAACGGAAAGAATATTGTGGAAGCTGAGATGGTGGCTGACAATCTTCGTATTGATGGTATGAAGGTCAGTTTCTCACTGATCTTTGAGAAACCGACTGATCCTTTTATGAAATCGGTTGTCAGAGCAGCAGAAACTGCTATTCATACGTATGTTTCAAAAGAGGTGGAAGTAACGATTGCTACTGAAAGCAAGCAGGCTGCACGTCCTGAACCGGGCAAGATGCTTCCGCAGGTAAAAAACGTAATTGCTGTTTCATCTGGTAAAGGAGGTGTCGGCAAGTCTACGGTAGCTGCGAACCTGGCTGTAGCGCTGGCAAAACTGGGATATAAGGTTGGACTGCTGGATGCTGATATTTTCGGCCCTTCCGTTCCTAAGATGTTTCAGGTGGAAGATGCACGTCCTTATGCAGAAACCATTGACGGACGTGATCTGATCATTCCGGTTGAAAAATACGGTATCAAGCTGTTGTCTATCGGCTTTTTTGTAGATCCGGATCAGGCAACTTTATGGCGTGGGGGTATGGCCAGCAATGCGCTGAAGCAACTTGTTGGAGATGCCAACTGGGGAGATCTGGATTATTTCGTGTTGGATACTCCTCCGGGTACCAGTGATATCCATCTGACTTTGCTTCAGACTTTAGCAATCACCGGAGCTGTGATTGTCAGCACTCCGCAGGAAGTTGCCTTGGCTGATGCACGCAAGGGGATTAACATGTATACCAATGATAAAGTGAATGTGCCTATATTGGGATTGGTAGAGAATATGGCTTGGTTTACTCCGGCTGAACTTCCGAATAACCGTTATTATCTGTTTGGCAAGGAAGGAACCAAACGTCTGGCTGAAGAACTGAATGTTCCTCTGTTAGGACAGATCCCTATCGTACAGAGCATCTGTGAAAATGGTGACAAGGGTACTCCGGCTGCACTGGATGAAAATTCTGTAACGGGACAGGCTTTCATCGAACTGGCACGCAATGTTGTAGCTCAGACAGAAAAGCGAAATGCCGAACTGGCTCCTACACAAATCGTAGAGACACATAAGTAATATCTGATAAATATCTATAAATCTCTAAATTCTAAACCATGATTCGAAAAATCAGTCTGACGGCTTGTCTCCTTGGAGCAGTAGCCGGTTATGCACAGACAACCACATCGCTGGCTGGATTTTCCTATGGCGATGTTGCGGCTCCAACGGGGAAAGAATGGGAGTCGCCTCAAGAGTTGGCATTGAACAAAGAACAGCCTCGTGCCTGGTTCTTTGCTTTTTCCAATGTAGATGAAGCACGTAAGGTGCTTCCTCAGCACAGTCCTTATTGGATGTCATTGGATGGTATCTGGAAGTTTAATTGGGTTGGAAATCCGGAAGAACGTCCGGCCGATTTTTATCAGCCGGCTTATGATGTATCTGCATGGGATGATGTTACGGTTCCGATGCAGTGGAATGTTGCAGGTATTCAGAAAGACGGTTCCCTGAAATATGGTGTTCCCATTTATGCCAATCAGCCGGTTATTTTCCAGCATAAGGTGGAAGTAGGCGACTGGAAAGGTGGTGTGATGCGTACTCCTCCCAAGGATTGGGTTACTTACAAGCATCGGAATGAAGTAGGTTCTTACCGTCGCACTTTTTCTGTTCCTGCCGGATGGGAAGGACGTGAAGTATATATCAACTTTGATGGTGTATCTTCTTTCTTTTATTTGTGGGTGAACGGACATTACGTAGGTTTTTCCAAGAACTCACGTAATACGGCTTCTTTTGATGTGACACCTTATTTAAATAAGGAAGGCGAGAACGTTGTAGCTGTCGAAGTTTACCGTAATTCCGACGGTTCATTCCTGGAAGCACAGGATATGTTCCGTTTGCCGGGTATTTTCCGTTCTGTTTCCTTGACCTCTACTTCAAAAGTACAGGTACGTGACTTGCGTGTAATTCCTGATCTGGATGCAAACTATGAAAACGGATCGGCTACCATTACTGCTGATATCCGTAATCTGGACAAGAAAACAGCAAAAGGATATACCATGTCTTATACCTTGTATGCCAATAAGCTGTATTCAGATGAAAATACTTCTGTGTCAGGAGTAAATGCTTCAGCTCCGGTTCTGGAACTGAAGAAAGGTGAAAGTACTTCAGCGGTAACAACACTGGAAGTAAAGGCTCCGAACAAGTGGTCTGCAGAAACTCCTTATCGTTATACACTGGTTGGTCAGCTGAAAGATAAGAAAGGTCGTGTTGTAGAGACGGTATCTACCAGCTTCGGTTTCCGTAAAGTGGAAATTAAAGATACTCCGGCATCTGCTGATGAATTCGGACTGGCCGGACGTTATTATTATATCAATGGCAAGCCGGTGAAACTGAAAGGTGTGAACCGTCAGGAAATTTCTCCGGAAACAGGTAATACCATTACAGCCAAACAAATGGAAGAAGAAATCATGCTGATGAAGCGTGGTAACATCAACCATGTCCGTAACTCACACTATTCTTGTCAGAATATCTGGTATTATCTGTGTGATAAGTATGGTATTTATCTGGAAGATGAAGCCAATATCGAAAGCCATGAATATTATTACGGTGAAGAATCTTTGTCTCATGTTCCTGAATTCGAAGCAGCTCATGTGGCACGTGTAATGGAACTGGCTCACGAACATGTCAATGCTCCTTCTATCGTTATCTGGTCGCTGGGTAATGAGGCCGGACCGGGTGTGAACTTTGTGAAGGCTTATGATGCCCTGCATCGTTTTGATGCTTCCCGTCCTGTACAGTATGAGCGCAACAATGACATTGTAGACATGGGTTCCAACCAGTATCCGTCAATTCCCTGGGTACGCGAGGCTGTAAAAGGTAAGTATGATATCAAGTATCCGTTCCATATCTCAGAATATGCTCACTCAATGGGTAATGCAGTAGGTAATCTGATTGATTACTGGCAGGCTATTGAATCAACAAACTTCTTCTGCGGTGCTGCGATCTGGGACTGGGTGGATCAGGCCTTGTATACTTATGATCCGAAGACCGGTGACCGTTATCTGGCTTATGGTGGTGACTTCGGTGATAAACCCAACAGCGGTATGTTCTGTATGAACGGAATCCTTTTCCCGGGTCATCGTCCGAAACCGCAGTACTACGAAGTAAAGAAAGTCTACCAGAATGTAGGTGTCAAGGCTGTTGACATGACAAAAGGTGAAATTGAAGTATTCAATAAGGCTTACTTCACTCCGTTGAGTGGTTATCAGATGGTATGGTCGCTCTATAAAGATGGCCAGAAAGTACAGGAAAGTACGGCTTTCCGTGGTCCTCGTAATATCGTAGGTCCTCGTGAAAGTGTCCGCTATGCTATTCCTTATGATTTCGCATCCCTGGATCCTCAAAGTGAATATTTCGTAAAAGTACAGTTCCTGCTGGCTCAGGATGAACCTTGGGCTAAGAAAGGCTTTGTACAGATGGAAGAGCAGCTTCCGGTGAAAGCTGCAGGAGTAAATCCTTCATTGAAGGAAGTAACAGCTTCGATGGCTAAACCGAAAATGACGGAAGAAGGAGATTTTACCCGTGTGGAAGGCAATGGATTCGTGGCAGTATTTGATAATAAACAAGGTACTTTGCACAGCCTGGTATACAACGGCAAGCAGATGCTTCGTGAAGGTGAAGGCCCGAAACTGGATGCATTGCGTGCTCCGACAGACAACGATAACTGGATGTATCAGCCCTGGTATCAGAATGGATTGCATAATCTGAAGCACAAAGTGGTAGCCTTGAAGGTACTTGAAGGAAACAAGGGAAAGAGCAATACCATTCAGCTGATGTATACGGTTGAGTCTCAGGCTCCGAATGCAGCGGCTTTGCTTGGCGGAACTTCCGGTAGATATTCAGTGAAGGAAGATACAAGTAAGCCATTCGGACCGGATGACTTCAAGTTTACGACTAACCAGATCTGGACTATTTATGCAGACGGTTCTATTGAACTTCAGTCAGGTATCACATCCAATAACTCTTCATTGGTATTGCCCCGTATCGGCTATGCCATGCAGTTGCCGGAGGCACTTCAGCAGTATACTTACTATGGACGTGGACCTCAAAACAACTACAATGACCGTAAGACAGGTGCCTTTATTGAGCAGCATACAAGCACGGTTAAAGACCAGTTTGTAGACTTCCCGAAACCTCAGAGTATGGGTAACCGTGAAGAAGTACGCTGGTGTGCTCTGACTGATAAGGAAGGCAATGGTGTGGAATTTGTGATGAATCATCCGTTGTCTGTATCAGCATTGCCGTGGTCTGCACTCGAAATGACACTTGCTCCGCATCCTTACCAGCTGCCGAAGTCAACCGGTACCCATTTGCATCTGGATGCAGCCGTAACCGGTTTGGGCGGTAACAGCTGTGGACAGGGAGGACCGTTGGAACAGGATCGTGTGAAAGCCGGTAACTACGAAATGAGCTTTGTTATTCGTCCGGTAAAGAATGGTGATTATGTACAGACTGCAAAGGTTGCAGAGGCTGGTGAAATGCCTTTGTCTGTTTCCCGTTCACGTAACGGACTGGTAACGATTACTTCTCCGAAAGCAGGTGCTCAGATCGAGTATTCACTGAACGGAAGCAAGAAAAAGCAAGCCTATACAGAACCGTTTGATTTGCGTGACGGAGGTACGGTGACTGCCTGGTATAAAGATAACAAGGCCGTAAGCGTTTCTTTCTCTTACAGCAAGATCGAGACTATTCCTTTGGAAGTGGTTTATGCATCCAGCGAAGAAGTCGGTTACGGAGATGCTGCTAATCTGGTTGACGGAGATCCCAATACCACCTGGCATACAATGTTCTCAGTAACGGTTGCTCAGTATCCTCACTGGGTAGACTTTGATGCAGGAGAAGTAAAGACCATCAAGGGATTTGTGTATATGCCTCGTCAGGATGGCGGTTCCAATGCTGTGATCAAGGATTACAAACTGGAAGTCAGTATGGACGGCAAGAACTGGGGCGAACCGGTAGCGAAAGGAACTTTTGCACGCGGAAATAAAGCTCAGAAAGTCATGCTTGACCAGCCTGTTAAGGCACGTTACATCCGCTTCACTGGATTGAACTCTCAGAATGGTGCTGATTATGCAGGTGGTGCAGAATTCTCTGTACTGGCAGATTGATGCAGAAATAAGAACTGCCGGATTTCCCGGTAAGGTTTGATAACAGATTGGGAGCCGGAAATATTCTTGAGATCAGGAATGTTTCCGGCTTCTGATTTTTCAGGGGAATGTCAGTCCTTGAATTCCAGTTCCAGCTGGATCCATTCCGGTTGGTCTGATGCGTTCTGACTCTCTTCCCTGGGGTTGGAGACTGCCAGTCCAAGCAGACGGATCGGGTGATGTTCGTAGTCAACTTCCTTCAGAAGCTGCTTGGCCAGCGGAAGAATGTTTTCCAGTTTGTCCAAAGCATAGCGTACGCTGATGCTCCGGGTGATTTGTGTAAAGTCATGAAACTTGACTTTCAGTGTCAGGGTACTTCCCTGGAAACCTTTGGCAGACAGGCGTTCCGTCAGTTCCCGTGCCACGTGGTATAGCTCGATGATCACAGAAGAACGTAATGTGATATCTTTTTCCAGTGTGTGCTCACACCCGATGGACTTGCGGATTCGTACAGCTTCCACTGGACGGTGATCGATTCCACGGGCAAACTCATAATATAACTTTCCGGCTTTTCCAAACTGGCGGGTCAGCATGTCCAGTGAACATTGTCTGAGGGTTGCTCCGTTATAGATCCCCAGACTGTGCATTTTTTTAGCCGTGACGGGGCCTACTCCCCAGAACTGTTCGATCGGCAGACGGTCGATAAATTCCTGTGCTTGTTTGGGATGGATGGTGCAGAGACCGTCTGGTTTTCGGTAGTCAGAAGCTACCTTGGCCAGAAACTTATTGTAAGAAATACCGGCAGATGCTATCAGATGGAGTTCTTCCCGGATGCGGCGCTTGATCTCCCGGGCAATGTCTACTGCCAGTTCGATACCTTTCTTGTTTTCCGTTACATCCAGAAAAGCTTCGTCCAGTGAGATGGGTTCAATCAGATCCGTATAGTCGTGGAAGATCTGATGAATCTGTGCAGACACCTGTTTGTATGTTTCCATGTGTCCTTCAACGAAGATCAGTTGCGGGCAAATTTTAATTGCCTGTTGCGAAGGCATGGCAGAACGGACGCCGAATTTACGTGCTTCGTAACTGGCAGCTGCTACCACTCCCCGTTTCTCGGCGTGTCCGACGGCGATGGGTTTTCCTTTCAGTTCAGGGTGGTTGCGTTGCTCTACGGAGGCATAAAAAGCGTCCATGTCAATGTGAATAATTTTACGGTTTTCGTTCATAAACAGGCAACTTCTATGCAAAATTAATGAAAGTTTCTTGGGCTATCCTGAAAATCTTATGTATTTTTGCCCGTGATTGCAAATTTTAGGACAAGCCTTATGATGAAAGATGAAATTAAAAAAGCATGCGAAGTCATGCAGAAAGGTGGTGTAATCCTGTATCCTACCGATACGGTTTGGGGAATAGGTTGTGATGCTACCAATGAAGAGGCGGTGAAGCGCGTGTACGAAATCAAGCAACGTTCAGACAGCAAGGCGATGCTGGTCTTGGTGGATAGCCCGGTAAAAGTAGACTTCTATGTACAGGATGTTCCCAGTGTAGCCTGGGATCTGATAGAACTGACGACAAAGCCTTTGACGGTAATCTATGACGGTGCCCGTAATTTGGCTCCTAATCTGCTGGCGGAGGACGGCAGTGTGGGAATACGTGTCACTAATGAAGAATTTTCCAAGCAATTATGTTTCCGTTTCCGGAAAGCAATCGTTTCTACCTCAGCCAATATCAGCGGACAGCCGGCTCCTGCCGTGTTCAGTGAAATCAGTGAGGAAATTAAACAGGCTGTCGATTACGTTGTAGACTATCGCAGGGAAGAAACCGGCCATCCTAAACCATCCAGTATTATCAAACTGGGCCGGACAGGTGAAGTTAAAGTGATCAGAGAATAAAGTGACGGAGATGAGATAATGAAAATAGTGGATGAAAAGTTTAATTTGCTTCAACGGTTTATCAGCTGGAGAGAAAAGCATATAACCGATAAGCAGTTCATTCTTGTTCTGAGTCTGTTGGTCGGTCTCTTTACGGCACTGGCTGCTTATGTCTTGAAGTTTCTGGTAGAATATATCAAGGAATTCCTGACTGAGAACTTTGATTCAACGGGTGCCAACTGGCTCTATCTGGTTTATCCGGTTGTCGGAATTCTGCTGACCAGTCTTTTTATTCGGAAAGTTGTGCGTGATGATATCAGTCACGGAGTCACGAAGATCTTGTATGCCATTTCTCGAAAGCAGAGCCGCATCAAGCGGCATAATATCTGGTCGTCAGTCTGTGCTTCTGCCATTACCATCGGAATGGGTGGTTCAGTAGGAGCCGAAGCTCCGATTGTATTGACCGGTTCTGCCATAGGTTCCAATCTTGGAAGTATCTTTCGTCTGGATCATAAAACGCTGATGCTGCTTGTCGGTTGTGGAGCGGCCGGAGCTGTATCGGGTATCTTCAAGGCACCCATTGCCGGACTGGTCTTTACCCTGGAAGTATTGATGATTGACTTGACGATGGCATCCTTGCTTCCTTTGCTGATTACCAGTGTGACGGCTGCTTCCGTTTCTTATCTGCTGACCGGAACAGAAGCCATGTTCCAGTTTCATCTGGATTATCCGTTTGCACTGGAACGTATTCCTTATGCCATTGCCCTGGGAATCTTTTGCGGACTGGTGGCCTGGTATTTTACCCGGGCTATGAACTGGATTGAAAACATTTTCCGGCGTTATACAAATCCTTATGTCAAGTTTGTGATCGGAGCTGCTATGCTGAGTATTCTGATCTTCCTTTTCCCTCCGCTCTATGGTGAAGGATATGATACGATTACTTTGCTGCTGAACGGAACTTCGTCTACTGACTGGGATACGGTGATGAACAATTCATTCTTCTATGGTCATAGCAGTTTGCTGGTTGTCTATCTGTTGCTGATCATTTTGTTTAAGGTGTTCGCTTCGAGTGCAACCAATGGCGGAGGCGGATGTGGTGGTATCTTTGCACCGAGTCTGTTCTTGGGGTGTATTGCCGGTTTCGTATTCTCATACGTCTGCAACGAATTCAGAATCGGTGATGTCTTCATTCCCGAAAAGAACTTTGCACTGATGGGAATGGCCGGACTGATGTCCGGAGTCATGCATGCTCCCCTGACCGGTGTCTTTCTGATTGCCGAACTTACGGGCGGTTATGGACTGTTCCTGCCTCTGATGATTGTTTCCGTCTGTGCATACCTGACAATCATTGTGTTCGAGCCTCACAGCATTTACTCCATGCGTCTGGCCAAGAAGGGAGAACTGATTACCCATCACAAGGACAAGGCCGTTCTGACAATGATGAACATTGAAAGCGTGATGGAAACCAATTTTCTGCCGGTACGTCCGGATATGGATTTGGCTGAAATGGTGAAAGTGATTTCCAAATCAACCCGAAATCTGTTCCCGGTCGTAGAGGCCAATGGTGTTCTGATCGGTATTGTGGTATTGGATGATATCCGTCATTTTATGTTCCGTCAGGAGTTGTATCACCGTTTCTATGTGGATAAATTCATGAGAAAGCCTCAGGAGCGGATCTATACAAATGATTCGATGGAAGAAGTGATGCATAAGTTTGATAAGACTGGAGCCTGGAACTTGCCGGTTGTAGATGAGAACAACAAGTATAAAGGCTTTGTATCCAAATCGAAGATGCTGAATACGTACCGCCAGGTTCTGGTGGACTTTTCAGCCGAATAATCTAAACGCTAAAGAATATATGGACAAGAAAGATTTGCGAATTGTATATATGGGTACTCCTGAGTTTGCCGTAGAAAGCTTGCGGCGGCTGGTAGAAGGAGGATATAATGTAGTCGGAGTTATAACAATGCCCGACAAGCCGATGGGACGTCACGGCAGTGTGCTGCAGCCCAGTGTGGTCAAACAGTATGCCGTATCGCAGGGACTGAAAGTGCTTCAGCCGGAAAAACTGAAGGATGAGGCTTTCCTTGAAGAGTTGCGTGCGCTGAAAGCTGACTTGCAGATTGTGGTTGCTTTCCGTATGTTGCCTGAAGTTGTCTGGAACATGCCCCGTCTGGGAACTTTTAATCTCCATGCTTCTCTGCTTCCGCAGTACCGTGGAGCTGCTCCGATCAACTGGGCAGTGATGAACGGAGATACGGAAACCGGAATTACGACTTTCTTCCTGAAACACGAAATTGATACGGGAGAAATTATCGATCAGGTAAAAGTGCCGATTGCAGATACCGACAATGTGGAGATCGTATACGACCGTTTGATGAAACTGGGTGGCGATCTGGTACTGAAAACGGTAGATGCCATTCTTGATGGAACGGTGAAAACGATTCCTCAGGAGTGTCTGACACAGAATGTCGAGTTGCGTCCGGCACCGAAAATCTTTAAAGAAACCTGCCGTATAGACTGGAGCAAAGGAGTAAAACATGTCTATGACTTTGTGCGGGGCTTGTCTCCTTATCCTGCTGCATGGACGGAACTTTGTGCGGGAGAAGCAGCTCCGGTAATGCTTAAACTGTTTGAAACCCGTAAATTGTTTCAAACGCATGATCTGCAACCCGGAACTGTCGTGAGTGATGGAAAGACCTTCTTTCATATAGCTTCGACCGATGGTTTCGTAGATGTACTTTCCTTGCAGCTGGCCGGTAAAAAGCGGATGCAGGTAGAAGATTTCCTGAGAGGATATCGTCTGGCTGAGCATATGCAAGTGCGATAAGTAAAAAAAGAATGCTTTCGGATGCAGTATTTTCGTAATCGAATCATTTATCTGTAAAAAGAACGAGGGAAAACCGGAATATGGGAGAGGAAGAGTTGGCATTGCAATGCAAACAAGCAAATAACAGGGCCCGCAAGCAGTTGTATGAACAGTATGGCGGTCTTTTAATGGCTATTTGCCTCCGATATACGGGTGATAAAGAAGCGGCTGAAGATGTTTTGCACGACGGCTTTATCCGTATTTTTCAGTCCATAGGCCAGTTTTCCTATCAGGGTGAAGGCTCGTTGCGGGCATGGCTTTCACGTGTAATGGTCAATGAGGCGTTGGGATACCTGCGTAAAAAGAACTTGCAGATACAGCAGGAAGTATTGATGGATGACATACCCGACACACTGGAAGCAGATGACGGCGACATGAATGAAATCCCCCGTTCTGTATTGATGAAGATGATTGCAGAGCTTCCCGACGGTTATCGGACGGTGTTCAACTTGTATGTTTTTGAGGAAAAGAGCCACAAGGAAATTGCAGCTTTACTGGGTATTACTGAACATACATCTTCTTCGCAGTTTTACCGTGCGAAAACTTTGCTGATAAAAAAGATAAATGAATATAGAAAGAAATTATAAGTGATGAAGAACGAAGATAAGTGGATACAGGACATTCGGAACCGGATGGAGGATTATTCTGAACCGCTGCCTGCCGGAATGTGGGAGCAGCTGGAGTCAGAACTGGATACTCCCAAGGTTATTCCTATGTGGCGGAAATGGCAGGCTGCCGCAGCTGCTGTATTGGTGCTGGCCGTTTCTTCATTGACTCTATGGTTCTGGTCTTCTCCGGAAGCTGATAAGTTAAGTAAGGAAAGCCGGATTGCCCAACAGCAGATTGAGGAAGCTGTACAGCCTGTTGTGACTCCGGTGGAACCGGTTTCTGAACCCGATGCCGGGCAGCTGGCAAAGGTAAGCGAACCTCTTCCTCGTGCGGCTAAAGTGCTGCTGGCTGTTCAAAATCCGGTCATCGCGGCTGAAGAGAATGTAACGGAACCTGTTCCGGAAGCAGATATGGTTGCACAGCCTGTGGAAACGCGTACGGGAGAGCAGGCAGAGCAGCCGTCAAAAGAGAAGGCGGAAGAGAATATCCGGAAGCTCCGTGCAGCGGACAGAAAACAGTTGAGACAGAAAAGTGAGCAGGCGATGAACTTACGTTCCAAAGGGAAGAAGCAGAACTGGTCTGTGGGAGTGACTGCCGGAAACATCCCGTATTCAAACACCAATACTTTCAATGGATTCAGCCGTCTGACTTCAAGAACAGCAACTCCTGCCATCAATGAAGTTTGTATGGCACCTCTGGATGATAATACCGTGGCTTACAGTACGATCCTGACCAGTGAACGGGAGCAGACTTCGAACACGCATATCCATCATCATGTTCCGGTCACTGCCGGTATGTCGTTCAAATGGAATCTGACTCCTCAGTGGGCCGTAGAAACAGGGCTGATGTATACTTATCTGTCTACGGACCTGACTTCCGGTTCGGACAGGAACTATTGGAAGGATAAGCATAAGCTGCATTACCTGGGGGTTCCGTTAAAAGTGCATCGCAATATCTGGTCGAATGAACGTTTTGGCTTTTATGGATCTGCAGGAGGTATGCTGGAAAAATGTGTATCAGGAACTCTGGAAACCGTATATGTCATCAATAATGAAGAGCGGGAGTCTGAATCCCATTCTTTGAAAGTCAGCTCCCTGCAATGGTCTGTGTCTGCAGCCGTCGGTGCACAGGTAAACTTTACCCGTCAGCTGGGATTGTATGTGGAACCGGGTGTGGTATATTATTTTGATGATCATAGTGGTATAGAAACAATCCGGAAGGAGCATCCCTTGAATTTTAACTTGCAGATGGGGCTTCGCTTCAGCTTTCCCTGATGCGTGAAAACCGGACAGAACCAGGCAAAAAATTGACCGCACGATCGGCCCGCAACGACCGCACGATGAGGCTTCAACGACCGCTCGATTGAGCCGCATCGACCGCACGATTCGGGCGAATCGTCTGCACGATGTCCGGGCACCGGCCAGACAACTCCGGAACAGGGTTTTGTCGCCGGATTTTCCATCTACATACTTTGCTTTTTCCCGCAGGAAGACAAATTTTCCATGCGTGGCCTTTCTTTTCCCGAAAGATTCTGTTACCTTTGTTCAATCATGTTTAAATCAAGTGTAAAATGAAGAATGAGATACTGATTTCCCCCTCCTTGTTGTCGGCAGACTTTGGCAACTTAAAAGCAGATTTGGATAAAATCAATGCCAGCGAGGCAGACTGGCTGCATATTGACATCATGGACGGAGTCTTTGTACCGAACATTTCGTTTGGCTTTCCTGTCTTGAAATATGTAGCTGAACTGTCGAAGAAACCGCTGGATGTACATCTGATGATTGTACAGCCTGAGAAGTTTATCCGGGAAGTGAAAGACCTGGGTGCCATGATGATGAATGTGCATTTTGAGGCTTGTCCGCATTTGCACCGGGTGGTGCAGCAGATCAAGGAGGCTGGAATGAAGGCAGGGGTTACCCTGAATCCGGCAACACCGGTTTCCATGCTGGCAGATATCATTGAAGAAGTGGATATGGTATTGCTGATGAGTGTCAATCCGGGATTTGGCGGACAGAAGTTCATTCCCCACACGCTGAAAAAAGTACGCGAGTTGCGTGAGCTGATTACTGCAACAGGTTCCCATGCGTTGATTGAAGTGGATGGAGGAGTGAATCTCCAGACTGCTCCTTCATTGATAGAAGCCGGAGCAGACGTACTGGTGGCAGGTAATGCCGTATTTAAAGCCGATGACATGATCGGTACCATTCATCAACTGAAAAATATGAAATAGTAAATTGGGAACTGTTCCCCATTTGATAACTTATCCTTTATTCCGGTTGACCATGGCACTGGCAACCGGAATTTTTTTATTCGACAGATTTCTGGCGGACTGCTGTTCTCTTGAGCTGGCTCTGCTGGGTCTGGTGCTTTCTGTTGTGGCTGCTGCGGCCTGTCATGGAATGTCACGTCCGGCTGTGAGATATGTGTTCGGAGCAGTGACCTTCCTGTGTTTTTTCTGGCTGGGAGGAATCCTTTATCTGATGGAAGACCGGCAGGTCTCCTATGAATGGCCGTCGGATGAAGTTGCTTATCAGGGAGTAGTGGAAACCGTTCCCCAGCGTAAGGGGAAGACCTGGCAGGCTCAGGTGAAGGTCATGTCCTGGAAGCCGGCGGGTGATTCTCTTCAGGCAACCGGACAGTGGAAGAAAGTGGATCGCTCTATACTGCTTTACTGGATGCCCGATACGACCGGACAGACCATCTTGCAGTGTGGGGACAAGATTTGTTTCTATACATCGGTGAGCCGTCCTGTATCAGATGTTGATTTTTCGGGGTTCGACTATGGTGCTTATCTGCACCGGCAGGGGATCAGTGGAACCGGACTGGCTTTTGCCGGACGGTGGATGCGTCTGGAGCAGGCCGGGAGCCGGGGATTCAGGCAACAGGCTTTGCTGATGCGGGAGCATGTGGTCAGACGGTATGAAGAGTGGGGGCTGGACGGAGATGTTCTGGCTGTGGTTTCTGCGCTTACGGTCGGGGATAAAAGCGATCTGACTCCTGAGCTGAAAGCAACATACAGTGCTTCGGGGGCCAGTCATGTGCTGGCATTGTCAGGCTTGCATATCGGTATACTGGCGGGTATTCTGACTTTACTGCTTTATCCGTTGCGCCTGTTTCCTTTGGGCAGATCCCTGACAGGTGTTCTGACTGTACTGTTGTTGTGGGCTTTTGCTTTTCTGTCCGGACTCAGTGCTTCAGTGGTACGCGCTGTGACGATGTTCTCTCTCTATGTGGGAGCTTCCTTTTTCCTGGAAGGACGTTTCTCCGGATTCCTGTCTTTGTCGCTTGCCGCTTTTCTGATGCTGTTATACCGTCCGTTCTATTTGTTTGATGTCAGTTTTCAGTTGTCTTTTCTGGCAGTATGGGGAATACTGCTGTTTTATCCTGTATTCTCAGGCTGGCTGCCGGCCGGCTGCCGTCGGATTCGCTGGTTATGGAATACCCTCTCAGTTTCAATGGCAGCACAATTGGGGACACTTCCCTTTGTTCTGTTCTATTTCGGTGCCTTTCCCACATACTTCCTGCTGGCCAATTTACTGGTAACTCCGCTGGCTGTTTGTATTTTAGGCAGTTCGCTGGCGGCTTTGGCCTTTGAGGGAATTCCCTGGATGGGAGAACGTGCGGCTGATCTCGTCCGTCTTTCGGCCGAAGCATTGAATGGCAGTATGTTCCAGATTCAGCAGCTGTCCGGTTCGCAGGTAACGTCTGTCTATATCTCCGGCTTTCAGCTGGTCTTGTGCTATCTGCTGCTGGCCCTGCTATATGCTTATTGGACTGGAAAGCGGAAACATGTTCTGATTTCCTTTCTGATTGTACTGAACGTACTGCTGGGTACCCGGATTCTTGACTGGATAAAGCCCGTGGATGAACGGCTGTATTTTGCCCGGTCGGAACTCTACTCCAGACGCAGGCAAAGCCTGACCCGGCTGGCAGAAGCAGACGGAGTTTACCGGATAGACAGCTTATCCGTCGGACTGATGAAAAGCAGTCGCTGGAAGGGAAAGCAGGCTGCTCCCCGGTTGCCACTGGACTATGCTTATATCTGTCGGGGATTCAAAGGAAATATAACTTCCCTGAGCCGTGTTTTTGAATTGAAGCATGTCGTTCTTGACCTGTCACTGAGTGATGCTTACCGGCTGTCATTGAAGGAAGAATGCAAGAAGTTGGGGATACCTTGTGTTGAAATTTCTTCGAAAGGTTCTTGGGGAATTGTTCGGCAGAATCTAAAATAAATTCGTACATTTGCCCTTTCAAAAACGCATTAACAGAGAGAACAAACAGATATGTTGACAAAAGTAATTCTACAAGCCAATATAGATAAGGTAGAAACCTATTTTGAACGTGCAGATAAAATCGTGATAGTGACTCACGTTTCTCCGGACGGAGATGCACTCGGCTCTTCATTGGGACTATATCATTTCCTGTGTCAGCAGGGTAAGACGGTAAATGTTATCGTGCCGAACGCTTTCCCGGATTTCCTGCGTTGGATGCCCGGTGCGAAAGATATCATCCGTTATGACAAGTATGCTGAATTTGGAGACAAACTGATCAGTGAGGCCGATGTTATCTGCTGTCTGGACTTTAATGCGCTTTCACGTATTGACGCACTGGCTGCACCGGTGGCTGCTGCCCAGGGACGCAAAGTGATGATTGACCATCATCTGAATCCTGAACCTTTTGCACGTGTCACCATATCACATCCGGAGATCTCCTCTACATCAGAACTTATTTTCCGTTTGATCTGCCGGTTAGGATGTTTTGAAGACATTACTTATGAAGGAGCAGAGTGCATCTATACCGGTATGATGACTGATACCGGAGGTTTTACCTACAACTCCAATAACCGGGAAATTTACTTTATCATCAGCGAACTCTTGTCCAAGGGAATTGATAAGGATGAAATCTATCGCAAGGTGTTCAATACCTATTCAGAAGGCCGTTTGCGTCTGATGGGCTATGTCCTTTACGACCGCATGCAGGTTTATCCTCAGTTCCGTTCGGCCCTGATCACTCTCAGCAAGGCAGAACAAAGCCGCTTCCAATATGTGAAAGGAGATACGGAAGGCTTTGTCAATATTCCTTTGCAGATGAAAGGTATCTGCTTCTCTGTCTTTCTGCGTGAGGACAGCGACAAGAATATGATCAAGGTTTCTCTGCGCTCTGTGGGAAATTTCCCCTGTAATAAGGTAGCTGCTGAGTTCTTCAATGGAGGAGGTCATCTGAATGCTTCAGGCGGAGAGTTTTACGGAACCATGGAGGAAGCCGTAGAACTCTTTAAACGGGCACTGGTGAAGTATGAAGATTTATTATTGAAAAATTAGTTATTAAAAAAATAATAGGATAAAAAAAACGTGCGGATAAAAAGCAATTTATTATTTTTGCCGTCGTTAATAAGTAAGAAAATGAAAAGAATACACCTGTTTTTTATGCTTGCCCTTGCAGCGTTGGGTATGCAGAGCTGTAATAATGATAAGACGTATGCTGAAAAGAAAGAAGAGGAAGCTGATGCCATCAACAAGTATCTTTTGGAGAATGACATCAAGGTAATCGACGAGAATACGTTCTTCTCACAGGATACCATGACGCTGGCAGATAATGAATATGTGCTTTTCAAGGAGAGCGGAGTTTACATGAATGTAATGCAGCGCGGAGTCGGTTCCCCGTTGACGGACGGAACTTATTATATAGAATCCCGCTTCGTGGAAATGGCATTGCAGACACGTAATGATGATATTCAGATGGAAGCCGGTGATACGCTGACGGCAAATATGCATATCAATAACCCGACTTATTGGGGATATCCTGAAGAATTCAAGCTGACAGTCAGCGGAACTTCTTATTCTGGAACCTTCTCAGGTGTTTCTCAGATGTATGATACTTACGAGCAGACTTCTGTACCGACAGGCTGGTTGTTACCCTTGCAGTATCTGAAACCTTCTCGTACCAATTCATCGGAAGACGTAGCACGTGTACGCCTGCTGGTGCCTCATAGTGCAGGAACCGTAACGGCTTCACGCTATGTTTACCCTTGTTACTACGAAATAACATATAACCTTGGACGCTAATATTTTATATTATGACTTTAATTAAATCTATTTCCGGTATTCGTGGAACTATCGGAGGCCATGCCGGCGAAGGGCTGAATCCGCTGGATATTGTAAAGTTTACTTCGGCTTACGCTACGCTGATTCGTAAGACAACTTCGGTAAAGAGTAACAAAATCGTTGTCGGACGTGATGCCCGTATCTCTGGCGAAATGGTGAAGAATGTGGTATGTGGAACATTGATGGGGATGGGATTTGATGTGGTAAACATCGGTCTGGCTTCTACTCCTACCACAGAACTGGCTGTTACTATGGAAGGTGCTTGTGGTGGTATTATCTTGACTGCAAGCCATAATCCAAAGCAGTGGAATGCATTGAAACTGCTGAATGAACATGGGGAATTCCTGAATAAGGAAGAAGGAAATGAAGTTCTCCGTATCGCAGAAGCTGAAGCTTTTGAGTTTGCTGATGTAGATCATCTGGGCAAGTATACGGAAGATAATTCTTATAACCAGAAGCACATTGACAGCGTGCTGGCATTGGATCTGGTAGACGTAGAAGCAATCCGCAAGGCAGATTTCCATGTGGCTATTGACTGTGTAAACTCTGTTGGAGGTATCGTTCTTCCGCAGTTGTTGGAACAGCTGGGCGTGAAACATGTAGAAAAACTGTATTGCGAGCCTACAGGAAACTTCCAGCATAATCCGGAACCGCTTGAAAAGAATCTGGGTGATATCATGAACCTGATGAAGAGCGGAAAGGCTGATGTTGCTTTTGTTGTCGATCCGGATGTAGACCGTCTGGCAATGATCTGCGAAGACGGAACCATGTACGGTGAAGAATATACACTGGTTACAGTAGCTGATTATGTATTGAAACACACTCCGGGTAATACCGTTTCTAACTTGAGCTCAACCCGTGCATTGCGTGATGTAACCCGCAAGTATGGTATGGAATACAATGCTTCTGCTGTGGGTGAAGTGAATGTGGTTGCCAAGATGAAGGCTACTCATGCAGTAATCGGTGGTGAAGGTAATGGTGGGGTAATCTATCCTGCTTCTCACTATGGCCGTGATGCTCTGGTAGGTATTGCTTTGTTCCTGAGTCATCTGGCACACGAAGGCAAGAAAGTTACGGAACTCCGTGCTTCTTATCCGAACTATTTCATTGCAAAGAATCGCATTGACCTGACTCCGGAAACTGATGTAGATGCTATCCTTGCCAAGGTGAAAGAACTGTATAAGAACGAAGAAATCAATGACATTGATGGTGTAAAAATTGATTTCCCCGACAAATGGGTACATCTGCGTAAGAGTAATACAGAACCGATTATCCGTGTTTATTCAGAAGCTTCAACCATGGAGGCTGCTGATGAACTGGGTAAGCAGATTATGGATATTGTATACAGCCTGGCTAAATAAATTGGATTTTGCCTGTTGAGGCTGTACTGAGAAAGACGCGTAGAGAGCTTTTGAAAGCCTCCTGACACGTCTTTCTTCTTTTTTATAAGGTTGGATTGTCGTGTCTCATTTGCATTATTTCTTTTTTAATGCCACAGTCATTTTGGTCGTTTGTGAATCTTTAACCTGAGGTGTACAGCTGATATGCAGAAACGGTACATTTATCTTTTTAGGGTTTAGCTTGATGTTGAAGCTCAGTTCTTTTTTCCCCTTCGGGAAGATGGGATTGTTGTCTTCAGGATGTGCAAAGCTTTGTCCGGAGCATCTGATGGAAAGTCGGGTGTCTTCAGTCATTTTCTCTCCTGAAATGATGGTGACGGAGAAAGTCTGAATGTCCTGTGCCGGATCGTAAGTGATGGTTTGTTGCGTATTCTTGAATCCGATATAGCTGCTTGGAATGCTGTTGTTGTTATTGCATGCAGTCAGCATCAATGCATAGAAGAGGGGAAGTGCCATCAGTTTTTTGCTTTGTTTCATAATCTTGTTTTTTATGGTTTCTGCCATTAAAACTCAAGATCGGAGGTTTTCCCCTATGGGTAAAGTGTGAATAAACTAAAAAAACGACATGTTCTTTTTTTCCTGTTATGCCTTTAGTTTTGTTTCTTTGGGAAGGGATGAGGTATTATTTTTAGTCTGATTTGCATTGAACAAAAGTTGGTAGCCAATGTCCCGTATAGATATAATGTCAATATCTACCTCTTTGAGTGTGACTTTCAGTTGGCTGATTACCTGATATGCCCGGGATTTTACAATATGCAGTTCCGTTTTTTCATTGAGGTGATGAAAGGCTGCCAGTTGTTTATAAAGCAATAAAAAATCCTGATCATTAATAAAAGCTTGAAAATATTTTAAGTTTAATCCTTTCAGTTTTATCTTTTTGCCTTCGTGTTGTAAACAGACATGTTGTATGTCCCAATAGTATCCTTTGCTTATTTCTTTTCCGGTAGGTTGGAGTGTGTTATTATGTGGATTGTCGGAAAGAGTCTGAATGTGTGTACGTAAGATGCTATTTCGTTGGTATGATTTAACTCTCCTAAAATAGATGGCAACTCCTGTTGTACATATTAGCCATACAGCAAGGAGAATATAAGTATAGGGACGGTTGATGAGCATTATCATAGGTAAGTCTATGTAAACCTTCAGTATGATATCTTGATTCTTGTCTTTGTTTTTTCGATAAACTTCTTTTTTTATCAGTTCTGTATGAGTTGGAATTGTGTAAGTTTCTCCTATAGTACAGGTTATAAAACCGGTTATAGGCAGATTGTTTTCTACAAGTTTTTGTCGGAAAATACTGTCTAGCCTATGCCTGTTAGGGTCTTCTGATAATAAAAAGAATTGATCACACCAGTTGCTCTTTTCGTCTGCAGAAATATTATCAGAGGACTTTTGTACGTCGTAAAAGAATTTTTTTCTTATGATAAAAGTTTCTTTTTCTTTCTTAAGGGCTTCTTGAAAAGAACCTTGGCACTGTTGTACAATCTCATTTTTCTGTATGAAAATGAAAGTATATTCCAATATAATTAAGATTATTGTGAGTAAGTAATATATACCTGCCAGTATGCTGGATTGATATTTTATGTTTTTCATAATTCGTCTATTATCTTTTTTAAGAAATTTCTAAGAAAGTTGAATGTAAATTCTTGACTATTAAAGGATATTGATTTCTAAGAAATCTCTTAGAATTTTTATTTTGTATTCTGTATCCTTCTCTCTACATTTGCTATGTGTGGTTCTCATGATTAAAGTATTATAAGCAAGTGTAGCAAATATAATAATATTTAATGATATGAAGTTTAATAAGAAAGTGAAAGTATTACTTTTTGTAGTTTGTATTTTTTGTTATGGAGGATATATCTGTAGGGAATCTGATACGGATAAGACTTCGACTGTATTGGTTATGAAAAATATAGAAGCTTTAGCTGATAATGAGGATACAACTAATCATGCATGTTATGGTTATGGTGATATAGATTGTTTTGGAATAAAAGCAAAATTACGTATAGATATCTTTAGTCTAGACTAACATTAGGATAAGTAAAATATTGTTAATTAGGTAGTGTTAGACATTTATTATTATATTGTATCTCTCACTTTTTAAAGTATGGAGGATGAGCCAATGCAAATATAAGGATTAAAAAGAAGGAAGTGATGTTTGTAACTTCTGTGCAGGAAATATTTTAAAGTTTAATTAATTAAAATAAATAGAATAATGAAACTGAAGGGTATGGTTAATATGGCATTGATCTCGTTATTTATTATTGCTGCGGGGTATAATGTGTACAGATCACAAAAGAATATTAATTTATCAGATCTGGCAAAGGAGAATATAGAGGCGTTAGCTAATAGTGAAGGAGGTACTAGGCATACGTTAGATTGTGGGGGAGCTGGTATAAAAGCATGCTCAGCCACTTGTAATAAATGTAATGTTACGTTAACTGTGTATGGTAATGGAAAGAGTGCGACATTAACTTGTTATCAATAAACAAATTATATAAAAGGGTTTTATCAAGTTGAATGTATTATAGATCGCATTCAACTTGATTTTAATGTGGTTTTTATGAAAACGTTTCTATTTGTTTTTCTTTTGGTGATTATTAGTTCTTGTCATACAGAGACTGGAGACTATATCCCTGTTAGATCTTTGGACTTAAGTTCTTGTGAAAAAATAGTTTATCAGGAAATAGTTGTGAAGGATTACTTGCTTTCATATCCTACTGGGATATTCCTTATTGATGGAAAGCTGGTGATAAAAGATGAAAAGGGGTATCGGAAACTGTTCCATGTGATAACAAAAGATGGAGAACTGGTTCAGGAATTTCTCCAGTCGGGTGAAGGTCCGGAAGAGTATGTTTCTTCAAATTTTAACTCTCAGTTAAGCAATGACTGTATTTTGGATATGTTCGATAGCTCTCGGAAGAAAAATATATCTTTTAAATATAAGGAAGGCTATTTTTCTTTTTCTTCTATGTTAACAGCAAAAACAAATGAAGAGAATATCCGTGAGTTGGTGAATTGCGGCAACTATTATTTGGCAACAGGAGTGAATGGACGGTTTGTGGATAATCGTTTTCTGGTATTGGATACACTGGGTAATGTAAAGACTGCAATAGGTAATTATCCTGAAATTCTTCCTGATTTGCTGGTTAAACCAGAGGAAGATATGCAGACAATATTATTTAATACTGCTTTATTTAGGCGGTCCCCAGATAAACAAAAAGCAGTTTTTGCATCGTACAAAGGTGCTTTACTAGAGTTTCTTGATTTGTCTGCTTTACCTGACTCGGTACCTGTAAAATCTGTTCAGTTAGAAAGGCCTAAAAAGAAAGAACAGATCACTCGTGAGCATGAAGGATGGGTATATGGTTTTGAAGATGTATACGTTACAAATAAAAATGTATATGTAATATATAATGGTGAAACTGCAGTTGATAATCCGGAACTTGGAAGATATATTTTAAAGTATAATTGGGATGGCAATTTATTGCACCAATATAAGTTTGATATGGGACTTCGAAGTTTGGCTGTGGATGAAGCAACAGGAACTATTTTCTTTGTAGGCTATGTGAATGATGAGATGAAATTGTTTTTCGGGAATTTATAAACAATATCATATCAGTCCACCCAAAGCATGTCACTCATGATGCCATCGGAGATAAATATGCCTGCTTCCGTCAGTTTGAGTGTGTTATTGGTTATCTCCAGTGTGCCTTGGTTTAAATGAGGACGAGCCATGCGCAGGCAGTAGTTGTACAAAGTATCACCAAAAGTATTTTTCAGCAGAGTAAGTGACATTCCTGCAGAAGTACGGATGGTCGTAATGACAAAGTCGTTATAACGGGTGTACAAGTCAAGGTTCTCTATCTCATAAATAGGAGCATGATTGTTTATACCTGCTATGTATTTATCCAGTGAAGCAATGTTCCATTGGCGGGAGGTACCATTGTATGAATGAGCAGAAGGTCCGCATCCCAGGTATTTCTTGCCGGTCCAGTAGCTGGAATTGTGACGGGAATGAAAGCCCGGAAGCGAGAAATTGGATATTTCATAGTGCTGGTATCCATGCTCCTTCAGCCGATGAATGAGTTGCTTGAACAACGTGACACTCAGGTCTTCATCGGCTTCTTCCACACGATGCTGTTCCCGGAGTGTCCACAACGCAGTATTCTCTTCGTAAATCAGATGATAGGCTGAGATGTGTTCAGGCTGTAACTGGAGTGCCTGCTGAAGATCATATTCCCAGCCTTCGGTGGTTTCACCGGGCAGTCCGTACATCAGGTCGATGCTGATGTTCCGGAAGCCTGCCTCGCGGCTTTGGTAAAAAGCCTCTATGGCCTGTTGGGCAGTATGGCGGCGATGAAGCAGTTTCAGTGTATGTTCATTGAATGTCTGTATCCCCATGCTGAGGCGGTTGAACGGTTGTTGGCTGAGCATTTTAAGATATTCCGGTGTCAGATCGTCCGGATTGGCCTCCAGTGTGATTTCAGCCTGGGCGTTGACCGGATATATGTGGAAGATTGTTTCAAACAGTTGTTCGAAATCTTCCTTTTCCAGTTGTGAGGGAGTACCTCCTCCCAGATAGATGGTTTCTATGTTTTCTCCCTGAAGATAATCTTTGCGCATCTCCAGTTCCCGGCATAAAGCCTGTATGTATTCCCGGCGTTTGTCGGCCTGTGTGGTCGAGAAGAAATCGCAATAAATGCAGCGGCGTTTGCAGAATGGAATATGAAGATAGATACCAGCCATAAAATATACAGTGTTGTTCCGGTGCAAAGGTAAGGTTATTTCGGCGGGCACGCAACGGTGGGGAGGTTGTTTCTTCCTGTTATAAGGTATGGTTTGATGCGATTTGTTTGTGTTTGTGCCTAAGAACATAGTTTAGTAACACGGAAACATTTATTGCATTTCTAAACATTAATTTCTAATTTGCGCCTCGTTTAAAAGAGATATGAAAAGCATATCCTTTCGTTTATAAATTAAATCTTGAAATACCATGAAAGTATATCAGACCAACGAAATTAAGAACATTGCCCTCCTTGGCAATGATGGCTCAGGTAAAACCACCCTCACAGAAGCGCTGCTCTATGAGAGTGGTATCATAAAACGTCGCGGCAGAATCACTGCCAAAAATACAGTCAGCGATTATTTTCCGGTAGAGCAGGAGTATGGTTACTCGGTATTCTCTACTGTGTATCATGTAGAATGGAATGGCAAAAAACTGAATATTATTGATTGTCCGGGTAGTGACGATTTTGTGGGAGCTGCTATTACTGCACTGAATGTAACAGATACAGCTATCCTGCTTTTGAATGGACAGTATGGTCCGGAAGTAGGAACACAGAATCACTTCCGTTATACCGAAAAGCTGGGTAAACCGGTAATTTTCCTGGTAAACCAGTTGGATAGTGAGAAGTGTGATTTCGATCATGTACTTGAACAGTTGAAAGAAAATTACGGTTCTAAGGTTGTTCCGGTTCAGTATCCGTTGGCTACCGGTCCGGACTTCAATTCGTTGATCGACGTACTTTTGATGAAGAAATATTCATGGGGTCCTGAAGGTGGTGCTCCTACGATAGAAGATATTCCTGCTGAAGAAATGGAAAAAGCACAGGCTTGGCACAAGACTTTGGTGGAAGCTGCAGCTGAACACGATGAATCACTGATGGAGAAATTCTTTGAATCTGAATCTCTGACAGAAGATGAAATGCGTGAAGGTATTCGCAAGGGATTGGCTGCCAGAGGTATGTTCCCTGTATTCTGTGTATGTGCAGGAAAGGACATGGGCGTTCGCCGTCTGATGGAATTCCTGGGAAATGTTGTTCCTTTTGTTGATGAAATGCCGGTAGTGCACAATACTCGTGGTGTTCCTGTTCCTCCTGAAGCCAATGCTCCGACTTCACTTTATTTCTTCAAGACAGCTGTTGAACCCCACATTGGTGATGTACAATACTTCAAGGTGATGAGCGGTGTCGTTCGGGAAGGTGATGACCTGAATAATGCTGACAGAGGTTCTAAGGAACGTATGGCTCAGCTGTTCGTTTGTGCAGGAGCTAACCGTGAGAAGGTTGATGAACTGCGTGCCGGTGATATTGGCTGTACCGTGAAGCTGAAAGATGTGAAAACAGGTAACACACTGAATGGCAAGGATTGTGAAAACCGTTTCAACTTCATTAAATATCCGAATCCGAAATATACCCGTGCAATCCGTCCGGTCAATGAAGCCGATACAGAAAAGATGATGGCTATTCTGAATCGTATGCGTGAAGAGGATCCGACTTGGGTTGTTGAACAGTCCAAGGAATTGAAACAGATTCTTGTTCATGGTCAGGGAGAATTCCATTTGCGTACATTGAAATGGCGTATGGAAAATAACGAAAAGCTGCAGATTCAGTTTGACGAACCGAAGATTCCTTATCGTGAAACCATCACCAAGGCAGCACGTGCCGATTACCGTCATAAGAAACAGTCTGGTGGTGCCGGACAGTTTGGTGAAGTTCACCTGATTGTAGAACCTTATTATGAAGGTATGCCGGCTCCGGATGTTTATCGTTTCAACGGTCAGGAATATAAGATGAATGTGAAGGGAACTGAAACCATTGATCTGGAATGGGGCGGAAAATTGGTATTTGTTAACAGTGTTGTCGGTGGTGCTATTGATGCCCGTTTCATGCCGGCTATCTTGAAAGGTATCATGAGCCGTATGGAGCAGGGACCGCTGACCGGTTCGTATGCCCGCGATGTGCGTGTGATCGTATATGACGGAAAGATGCATCCGGTAGATTCCAATGAAATCTCCTTTATGCTGGCCGGACGTAATGCCTTCAGTGAAGCATTCCGCAATGCCGGTCCGAAGATTCTGGAACCGATCTATGACGTGGAAGTATTCGTTCCGAGTGATAAGCTGGGTGATGTAATGAGCGATATGCAAGGCCGTAGAGGCATGATTATGGGTATGAGCAGTGAAAAGGGATATGAGAAACTGGCTGCTAAAGTACCTTTGAAAGAAATGTCCAATTACTCCACTGCATTGAGTTCTTTGACCGGAGGTCGTGCTTCCTTCATTATGAAGTTTGCAAGCTATGAACTGGTTCCGACCGATGTTCAGAACAAACTGATGAAGGAGTTCGAAGAACAGGAAAAGGAAGACGCATAATAATAGTTGTTGTTTTTATAGATAAAAAGGCCGTATTTCTTAAAAGTACGGTCTTTTTTATTTAACTAAACTTAAACAATTGATTCTTTTTATTTGTTATTAGATTAAAATTTGATTATTTTTGCAATGAGGATGTGCTCTGCAAGGCATTTGATATTTGTTTTGTGATGTTAAAAGAAGGTTTCTGTTAATATAAGGGAATGCCGGATTAAAACATGTTAAGTGCAGTTGCATGAATGCATTAGGCTATTAATTTTGCCTTCATGAAAAAGTCAACTATTTGGATATTAGGTGTTGTAATGGCTCTCTCTTTTTTAAGTCTGCTTTATCTGCAGGTGAGCTATATTGAAGAGATGGTCAAGATGCGACGGGGACAGTTTGAAGAAAATGTCAACCGTAGCCTGGTACAGGCTGCACGCAATTTGGAATTGGTGGAAACCAAGAAATATCTGGAAAAGGATGTGGCGGCAACTGAACGTGCGGCTCGTCTTTCCGAGCAATTGAAGCAACAGCAGATGAATGGCGGTAGAACCAGCCTGACGGAACATCACCAGTTTTCTGTAACGGCTCCTGACGGAACCCAGATTTCTTCTTTTGAACTGAAGACTATCATGGAGCGTCCGGCTAATGTGCCCAAGGTGATTATTTCTACCGGAAAGAACATTCCTCAGACTTCACGCCGTTTGCAGGAAATCTTGAAGGAACGTTATATTTATCAACGTGCCATGCTGGATGAAGTGGTATATAACATTCTTCGTACGTCCAGCGACAAACCGTTGAAAGAACGTATCAACTTTAAGCAACTGGATCATTTCCTGAAAGCGGAACTGCTGAATAATGGCATTGATATTCCTTATCATTTCTCAGTGACCGACCGGGACGGCAAGGAAGTATACCGTTGTTCGGACTATGCTTATGACAGCGAAAAGATTTATTCCCGTTTGCTGTTTGAGAATGATCCTCCGGCCAAGATGGGATTTGTCAACATATTCTTTCCGACTTTAGATAATTACATTTTCAGTTCGGTCAGATTTATGATACCTTCCATCATCTTTACGCTGGTTCTGTTGGTAACCTTTATATTTACGATCTATATTATCTTCCGCCAGAAGAAGCTGACCGAGATCAAGAATGACTTTATCAACAACATGACCCATGAGTTTAAGACACCGATATCTACGATATCACTGGCTGCACAGATGCTGAACGATCCGGCTGTTGGAAAGTCGCCTGCCATGTTCAAGCATATTTCAGGAGTGATAAACGATGAAACGAAGCGTCTGAGATTCCAGGTTGAGAAGGTCTTGCAGATGTCTATGTTCGAACGTCAGAAGGCTACGCTGAAGATGAAAGAAGTAGATGCCAACGAACTGATCAACGGTGTGATCAATACCTTCCGGCTGAAGGTTGAGAAGTACAACGGAACACTTGATGCGGAATTGAATGCGGAAGATCCGATTGTTTATGTAGATGAAATGCATTTTACGAATGTCATATTCAATTTGCTGGATAATGCCGTGAAGTATAAGAAACCGGAAGGCGATCTGAAACTCAAGGTACGGACCTGGAACGAATCAGGCAAACTTCACATCTCCATTGAGGATAATGGCATTGGTATCAAGAAGGAAAATCTGAAGAAGATTTTCGACAAGTTTTACCGTGTTCATACCGGAAACCTGCACGACGTGAAGGGATTCGGACTTGGACTGGCTTACGTGAAGAAAATTATTACCGATCATAAGGGTACGATACGTGCAGAAAGTGAACTGAATGTGGGAACCCGATTTATAATTGTATTACCTTTATTTAAAGACGAATAATATGGACGAAAAATTACGTATTTTGCTGTGCGAGGATGATGAGAACCTTGGCATGCTATTGAGAGAATATTTGCAGGCAAAGGGCTATTCAGCTGAACTTTGTCCTGATGGTGAGGCCGGTTACAAGGCTTTTTTGAAGAATAAGTATGATATGTGTGTACTGGATGTGATGATGCCTAAGAAAGACGGCTTCGCACTGGCCCAGGAAATCAGACAGGCAAATGCTGAAATTCCTATTATCTTCCTGACTGCAAAAACTCTGAAAGAAGATATTCTGGAAGGATTCAAGATTGGTGCCGATGATTATATAACGAAACCTTTCAGCATGGAAGAGCTGACTTTCCGTATTGAAGCTATTTTGCGCCGTGTACGGGGTAAGCGCAGCAAGGAAAGCAACATCTATAAAATCGGTCGTTTTACCTTCGATACTCAGAAGCAGATTCTGTCTATCGGTGACAAGCAGACCAAACTTACAACCAAGGAATCAGAGTTGCTGGGATTGCTTTGTGCGCACGCCAATGAAATTCTGCAGCGTGACTTTGCTCTGAAGACCATCTGGATTGACGACAATTACTTCAACGCCCGCAGTATGGATGTGTACATTACGAAGCTGCGTAAGCATCTGAAAGAAGATGATTCTATCGAGATTATCAACATTCATGGAAAGGGATATAAACTGATTACTCCGGAAAATGATTGATCTGACAATATGCAATAAAAAAAGAAGCTGTCTCCGAGATTGAAGAGACAGCTTCTTTTTTATTGCTTGAAAGCTGATTATTCAGCAATGCGTTTGTTCAGAACGATATGAGCAACCAGGCCGACAATGATCAGAACGAGTGAAGTTCCCAGGATGTTGTTGCTGTTAACGTTGCCGGTAGCATAGCAAGCGATCAGAACCACTGCACCAATGATAATCAATATCATTCCTAAATTTTTTAATAAGCTTTTCATGTGTGTCTTCTATTTTTATGGTTTATTTTTCTTGGTTACAAATTAAAGCATAATTCTTTTATCAAGAAAATTATTTCAAGAAAAAAAACTGAATTATATCCAAATATCTTTTTTGCCTTTCGGCAGCCGGCTTAATTTTTCGTATTCGTGAAGATTTTGCGAAGTACCTCCTGGCTGACTCTCAGCTCTTCCAGTGTTAATCCGTGAAGGGCTTCCTTGAGTGTTTTGTTGGCTATGAAGCGTGCTTTCTCTTCCAGTTCCTTTCCTGTTTTTGTCAGATGGATGAGGTTGGTACGCCGGTCTTTCTTGTCCGAAATGCGTACAACCAGATGCTGGCGTTCCATATTGTCAATCAATCGGGTCATGCTGGGCTTGTCCTTGAAGGTAGCGTTGCAGAGTTCCTGTTGCGTTACCCCGTCTTTTTCCCAGAGGAAGAGCAGGACGGTCCATTGTTCCGGAGTGATTTCCATACCGTTCTGTCGGAAATTCCGGCTCAGCTTGCGATTAATGGCTGCGGAAACTTTTCCGTTCAGAATCGCGAATATAAGTTGAATGTCAAAACTGAATTGTTCGATCATGGAATTATTGTTTAAACAACCATGCAAAGATACGACAGAATTGTGTAACCTGATGCAAATTTTTAGGCTTTTTTACAGAGTTGTGAAGGGACGGCCCCTTGCAGAAGGTTGTAATACATTGGGCAAAAGGAGGCGGAAGGTTGCGGGAGTTTCGCTTGCCGGCAGGAAACAGCGGACGTCCGGTGAGGTTTGTTTCCTGTGGTTTTGTCCGGGCAGGAAGAGGGCGTGAAAGGTCCGTTTATCCGACAGTCTGACGGAACCGTGGCGGAACGGAATGAATAAAAAAATAATAAAAAGCAGTTAATTGTTTGTATGTTAGAGAAAAAATCGTACCTTTGCGCCGCAATTGAAAATTTATTATTAATAATTTAATTAACGAATAGTATGAATCAATACGAAACCGTTTTCATTTTAACTCCCGTTTTGTCTGATGTTCAGATGAAGGAAGCGGTAGACAAGTTCAAAGCTATCCTGACTCAGGAAGGTGCGGAGATCATCAATGAAGAAAACTGGGGATTGAAGAAGTTGGCTTACCCAATTCAGAAGAAATCTACAGGTTTCTATCAACTGATTGAATTCAAAGCTGAACCGTCTGTAATCGAGAAGTTGGAAATTAACTACCGTCGTGACGAACGAGTAATCCGTTTCTTGACTTTCAAGATGGATAAGTACGCTGCAGAATATGCTGCTAAGAGAAGAAATGTAAAATCAACTAAAAAGGAGGAAAACTAATCATGGCACAGCAACAATCAGAAATCAGATATTTAACTCCGCCTTCAGTAGACGTTAAGAAGAAAAAATACTGCCGTTTCAAAAAGAATGGTATTAAGTATATCGACTACAAAGATCCTGAATTCTTGAAGAAATTCTTGAACGAACAGGGTAAGATCCTTCCGCGCCGTATTACCGGTACTTCATTGAAGTTCCAGCGTCGTATTGCGCAGGCCGTTAAGAGAGCTCGTCACTTGGCTTTGCTGCCTTTCGTAACTGATATGATGAAATAATTAAAGGAGGAATAAGAATATGGAACTGATTTTGAAAGAAGACGTAGTTAACTTGGGCTACAAGAATGATATTGTAACCGTTAAGTCAGGTTATGGTCGTAACTATCTTATTCCGACAGGCAAGGCAGTTATTGCTTCTCCGGCTGCTAAGAAAATGCTGGCTGAAGAACTGAAACAGCGTGCTCACAAACTGGAAAAGATTAAAAAAGATGCTGAAGCTGTTGCTGAATCTTTGAAGAATGTATCTTTGAAGATCGCTACCAAAGTTAGCGCTACCGGTGCTATCTACGGTTCAGTTAACAACATTCAGATTGCAGAAGAACTGGCTAAATTGGGTCACAACATCGATCGTAAGATCATCGTTGTTAAAGACACTGTAAAAGAAGTTGGTCAGTACAAAGCTATCATCAAACTTCACAAGGAAGTTTCTGTTGAAATTCCTTTCGAAGTTGTTGCAGAAGAAGCTTAATTTGCTGTCTGTAGATACTTAATAGAGCGAGGATGTGTTGGTTTCAACACATCCTCTTTTTGTTTTCCGCAAACCCGGATCTTGCCGGATGCGGACCTTTCCGCTGCCGCCTGTCCGGAAACCTGCGGAGGCAGAAGGAGGGGATTCCGAAAAGGATAAGTGTATCATTCTGAATGATTTTGGGATTTTGTTGTTCAGTTGTCGGAAATAAACTATCTTTATAGCCTAATATTGGAGTTTGGTTATGGTTATAAAAACAATTCTTGATACAGACTTATATAAGTTTACGACATCCTATGCTTATATCAAGCTATTTCCTTATGCGATGGGAACCTTTACGTTCAAGGAACGTGACGATACGGAGTATACGGAGGGATTCCTGCAGGCCCTGAAAAATGAGATTCAGAACCTGAGTGTGGTGGCCCTGACTGCTGAAGAACGTGATTACATGAGCCGTCACTGCCGTTTTCTGCCGCCGGTTTACTGGGAATGGCTTTCTTCTTTCCGTTTTGATCCGGACCGCATCAATGTCTATCTGGATGAACAGCGTCATTTGTACCTGGAAGTGACTGATTATATGTATAAGGTGACTCTGTACGAAGTTCCCCTGCTGGCCATTGTTTCCGAGATCAAAAACCAGTTCCTGAACCGCTTCCCGGATAAGGAATCCATTCTTCAGCGGCTGGCAGGCAAGGTTGATCTGTCGAACGAAAACGGAATGCCTTTCTCTGAATTCGGGACACGGAGACGTTTCTCTTTCGAGGTTCAGGATATGGTGGTAGGCTATCTGAAGGAACATGCGCGCTTCTGCATGGGAACGTCTAACTGTTATCTGGCCATGAAGTACGACATGCGTCCTATGGGAACACATCCCCATGAATGGTTCATGTTCCACGGCGCCCAGTTCGGATACAAGCATGCCAATTATATGGCACTTGAAAACTGGGTAAATGTCTATGACGGAGATCTGGGTACGGCGCTGTCGGATACTTATACGTCTGATTCGTTTCTGTCCAATTTCAGCCGGAAACAGGCTAAGCTGTTTGACGGTGTACGGTGCGACTCCGGCGATGAGTTTGAGTTTATTGACCGCCTGATTGTCCGCTACAAGGAGCTGGGTATCGATCCGACTACGAAGACCATTATCTTCAGCAATGCGCTTGATTTTGAGAAGGCCCTCAAGATATTCCAGTATTGTCAGGGAAAAATCCGCTGCTCGTTCGGTATTGGTACGAACCTGACGAACGACACCGGTTACCAGCCGTCGAATATTGTCATGAAGCTGTCGCGTTGCAAGATGAATGTCAATCAGGAGTGGCGTGAATGCGTCAAGTTGTCTGATGATATGGGAAAACACATGGGAAGCAATGCGGAAGTGGAAGCCTGTCTGTATGAACTGAGACTTGCTTCGGAGAATTGACTCATATGATCTTTTTGACACTTTGACGATCCGGACCTCTGAGAATCCTTTCTTTGTGAAGTGCCCTCTGGATGAAAGAAAAGAATGGAATGAAAAGAAGAGTATATAATTGTATATTAGTGTATTACCTCGTATTTTAACACTTCTGCCGTCTTTATTCCGGTAAGAAAAAGACGTTTTTCTTCCTTCGGACGGCAGAAATCAGGACAACGGGCAGACGATTCAGCCGAAACGTCTGCCCGTTTTGCCTGAATCGGGCCGATATTTGGGCAAAAACGTCGGCTCGTTCTGCCTGATTTGATTAGTCGATTTCGGTCGGATGACCTGTTTTTGGCCCAAATTGGCTGATTTCTGTGCCAATTTTGGCTTTTCTTGTTTAATTTCTTCTCTGGAGTCACCATTATATATAAAGGCCTGGTTAGTAAAAAGCGTCTGAATGTATTAATTTGAATGAATAGAGGCTGTATTTCTTTCATTTTGATAAAACGGCAAATTTATCGGATGATGAATTTTCTGATAAACTTTGTTGATGGTGACAAATTATTATGAAATGAATGAAAAAAGTTTTATTTTTATTTTGATGTTCGGAAATAATACATACCTTTGCAACGTCTTAAAGAAAAAAGTGACTTTTATGAATGCAACGTTTCTACATATTTTGCTGTGCGGTCTGATTAATCTGCTGGAAAAACCGGTGGGGAAGTGAGTCGTGCATGTAACTGAGGTTGCAGTCAAAATAGGAAAAAGCCTTTCTCACTTCCCGGTGTGAAAGGCTTTTTCTTTATCAGTCGGTAATAAAAATAAAAATGAAGATATATGAGTGACAGATTATTTATTTTCGACACCACATTGAGAGATGGTGAACAAGTACCGGGATGTCAGTTGAACACGGTAGAAAAGATTCAGGTAGCCAAACAGTTGGAGGCTTTGGGAGTGGACGTTATTGAGGCTGGATTTCCGATTTCCAGTCCGGGTGATTTCAATTCTGTCATTGAAATTTCGAAAGCTGTTACCTGGCCGACCATTTGTGCGCTGACCCGTGCGGTGCAGAAAGATATTGATGTGGCGGCCGATGCCTTGAAGTTTGCCAAGCATAAACGGATCCATACGGGTATCGGTACCTCGGATTCCCACATCAAGTATAAGTTCAATTCCACCCGCGAAGAGATCATCGAGCGTGCGGTAGCTGCCGTGAAATACGCCAAGCGTTATGTAGAAGACGTTGAATTCTATGCGGAAGATGCAGGACGTACCGAGAATGAATACCTGGCCCGGGTGGTGGAAGCCGTTATCAAGGCAGGTGCCACGGTAGTCAATATTCCGGATACTACGGGCTACTGTCTGCCGGAAGAATATGGTGCGAAAATCAGATACCTGATGGAACATGTGGACGGCATTGACAAGGCAATTCTTTCCACTCACTGTCACAATGACCTGGGAATGGCGACTGCCAACACCATCAGCGGTGTGCTGAACGGAGCGCGTCAGGTGGAAGTTACGATGAACGGTATCGGCGAACGTGCCGGAAATACTTCTCTGGAAGAAGTGGCCATGATTCTTCGCTGTCACAAGGATATCGACATCGATACGAACATCAATACCCAGAAAATCTATTCAACGAGCCGTATGGTATCCAGCCTGATGAACATGCCTGTCCAGCCGAACAAGGCCATTGTGGGCCGCAACGCCTTTGCCCATTCTTCCGGTATCCATCAGGACGGTGTGCTGAAGAATGTACAGACTTACGAGATTATCGATCCGAAGGATGTCGGTATTGACGATAATGCCATCGTACTGACTGCCCGCAGCGGACGTGCCGCGCTGAAGCACCGTCTGCATGTACTGGGTCTTGAGATGACACAGGAAAAACTGGACAAGGTGTACGAGGACTTCCTGAAGCTCGCCGACAAGAAGAAAGACATCACGGACGATGACATTATGGTGCTGGCGGGTGCAGACCGCAATGTGAACCATCACATCAAGCTGGAATATCTTCAGGTGACCAGTGGAGTGGGAGTGCGCTCGGTGGCCAGTCTGGGACTGAACATCAGCGGCGAACACTTTGAAGCCGCAGCTACGGGTAACGGTCCGGTGGATGCTGCGATCAAGGCCGTGAAACAGATCATCAAGCGTCAGATGACCCTGAAGGAATTCACGATCCAGGCCATCAGCAAGGGAAGTGATGATGTGGGTAAAGTACACATGCAGGTGGAATACGACGGACAGATGTATTACGGATTCGGTGCCAACACCGACATCATAGCTGCTTCCGTGGAAGCTTATATTGATTGTATCAACAAATTCAGAAAATAAAAACATGAATACATTATTTGACAAGATTTGGGATGCCCATGTGGTGCAGGAGGTAAAAGAAGGCCCTACACAATTATATATTGACCGTCTTTATTGTCATGAAGTGACCAGTCCGCAGGCTTTTTCCGGGATGCGTGCCCGTGGCCTGAAGTGTTTCCGTCCGGAGCGTATCTACTGTATGCCCGACCATAACACGCCGACACACGATCAGGATAAGCCCATTGAGGATCCGGTTTCGAAAGCACAGGTGGATGCCCTGGCCAAAAATGCAGCCGATTTCGGGCTGACTCACTTCGGAATGATGGACAAGCGGAACGGAATCATCCACGTGGTAGGTCCGGAACGCGGACTGACTTTGCCGGGAATGACCATTGTCTGCGGGGACTCCCATACTTCCACTCACGGCGCGATGGGCGCTGTGGCGTTCGGTATCGGAACCAGTGAAGTGGAAATGGTCATGGCTTCCCAGTGTATTCTTCAGGCACGGCCGAAGACCATGCGTATTACCATCGACGGCCAGCTGGGTAAAGGCGTGACGGCCAAGGACGTGGCGCTTTACATGATGTCGAAGATGACCACCAGCGGGGCTACGGGTTATTTCGTGGAATATGCCGGCGAAGCCATCCGCAGCCTGACTATGGAAGGACGACTGACACTCTGCAACCTTTCGATTGAAATGGGTGCCCGTGGCGGTATGATCGCTCCGGATGAAGTCACTTTCGAGTACATCAAAGGACGCGAATATGCACCCAAAGGCGAGGAATGGGACAAGGCGGTAGCTTATTGGAAGACCTTGAAGAGCGATGACGACGCCGTATTCGACAAGGAAGTGCGCTTCGATGCAGCCGACATTCAGCCGATGATCACCTATGGTACCAATCCGGGTATGGGCATGGCCGTCACTTCGCATATCCCGACAACGGAAGGCATGAGCGAAGTGGAAAAAACATCTTTCGTCAAATCCATGCAGTATATGGGCTTCCAGCCGGGTGAGTCTTTGCTGGGCAAGAAGATTGACTATGTCTTCCTCGGTGCCTGTACCAATGGCCGTATCGAAGATTTCCGCGCCTTCGCTTCGCTGGTGAAAGGCCGGAAGAAAGCAGCTCATGTGACCGCATGGCTGGTTCCCGGTTCCTGGATGGTGGACGCACAGATCCGTGAGGAAGGGCTCGACAAGGTATTGGCTGAAGCCGGTTTCGAGATCCGTCAGCCCGGATGTTCAGCCTGTCTGGCCATGAACGACGACAAGATTCCTGCCGGAAAGTATTCGGTTTCTACCAGCAACCGTAACTTTGAGGGCCGTCAGGGACCCGGTTCCCGCACTTTGCTGGCCAGCCCGTTGACGGCTGCCGCTGCTGCCGTGACTGGAGTAATCACGGATCCCCGTGAATTGATGTAATGATGCATACCTATTAATCCGAAAACAAATGAAACAGAAATTTAATATCATAACAAGCACCTGTGTGCCCCTTCCTTTGGAAAATGTGGATACCGACCAGATCATTCCGGCCCGTTTCCTGAAGGCAACGACCCGCGAAGAGAAATACTTTGGCGACAATCTGTTCCGCGACTGGCGCTACAATGCCGACGGAACCCTGAACAAGGACTTTGTATTGAACAATCCCCTGTATGGCGGATGCATTCTTGTGGCAGGCAAAAACTTCGGAAGCGGTTCAAGCCGTGAGCATGCGGCGTGGGCCATTGCAGGCTATGGGTTCCGTGTCGTGATCTCCAGTTTCTTTGCGGATATCCACAAGAACAACGAGTTGAACAACTTCGTATTGCCGGTGGTGGTGAGCGAAGATTTCCTGCAGGAGCTGTTCCGCAGTATTGCTGCTGATCCGAAGACGGAAGTGGAAGTAAATCTTCCCGAACAGAAAGTGACCAACAAGGCAACCGGACGTTGCGAGACTTTCGAGATCAATGCTTACAAGAAGCATTGTCTGATGAATGGTCTGGACGACATCGACTTTCTGGTTGAGAATAAAGATAAGATTGCAGAATTTGAAAACCGCCGGGCCGGCCTTTAAGGCAGCCCGGTTCATGTAAAAGCCTATGAACCATCCGAAAATAGAAATAATGGATACCACCCTGCGCGACGGTGAGCAGACCAGTGGCGTATCGTTCGTGCCTCATGAAAAGCTGATGATTGCCCGTATGCTGCTGGAAGATCTGAAGGTTGACCGCATAGAGGTGGCTTCCGCACGTGTCTCGGACGGAGAGCTGAATGCAGTCCGGATGATCTGCGACTGGGCGGCCCGTCATGATTTGCTGTCGCGGGTGGAAGTGCTGGGCTTTGTAGACGGTGGGGTTTCAGCAGACTGGATTCATCAGGCGGGAGGCCGGGTGATCAATCTGCTGACGAAAGGATCGGAGAAACATTGCCGCTATCAGCTGAAAAAGACACTTGAAGAGCATGCCGGTGACATTCTGCAGGTTGTGGAATATGCCCATACGTTGGGGATGGAAGTCAATGTCTATCTGGAAGACTGGAGTAACGGCATCAAGGATTCGCCTGAATATGTCTTTGGACTTATCGACCGGCTGAAGGACAGTGGAATCCTTCGGTTCATGCTTCCTGATACGCTGGGGGTGCTCAATCCTTTGCAGGTTATCGAGTATATGCGCAAGATGAAGAAGCGTTATCCCGATCTGCATTTCGACTTTCATGCGCACAATGACTACGATTTGGCGGTAAGTAATGTGCTGGCTGCCGTGCTGAGCGGAGTGAAAGGACTGCACACCACCATCAACGGTCTGGGTGAAAGAGCGGGAAATGCTCCGCTGGCCAGCGTGCAGGCGATCCTGAAAGACCATTTCCATGCCGTGACAAACATTGACGAAAGCCGGTTGAACGAGGTGAGCCGCGTGGTGGAATCTTATTCCGGTGTCGTCATTCCGGCGAACAAACCCATTGTGGGAAACAGTGTGTTTACCCAGGTGGCCGGAGTACATGCCGACGGAGACAACAAGAACAATCTCTATTGTAACGACTTGCTGCCTGAACGTTTCGGCCGTGTCCGCGAGTATGCACTGGGCAAGACTTCGGGAAAGGCAAACATCCGGAAGAATCTGGAACAGCTGGGACTGGAGCTGGATGATGAGTCGATGAAGAAGGTAACCGACCGGATCATTGAGCTGGGCGACCGCAAGGAGCTGGTGACTCAGGAAGATCTTCCTTACATCATTTCGGATGTACTGAAGCACGATGTAACCAATGCCCGTGTACGTCTGCTCAGCTATTTCGTGACGCTGGCGCAGGGACTGAAGCCTATGGCGACACTCAGCATTGATATCAACGGAAGAGTCTTTCAGGAAAGTTCAAGCGGTGACGGTCAGTATGACGCCTTTGTCCGGGCGCTCCGCAAGATCTATAAAGGTACGCTGGGACGGACTTTCCCGATGCTGGTCAACTATGCGGTAACGATTCCTCCCGGAGGTCGTACGGACGCTTTCGTGCATACGGTCATTACCTGGAGTTATCAGGGCCGTGAGTTCCGTACGCGCGGACTGGACGCCGACCAGACGGAAGCTGCGATTAAGGCAACCATGAAAATGCTGAACATGATTGAAGAAGGTTATGCAGATCCCGTTCCGGCAGAATGAAGGGAATACAAAATAGAGTACAAACATTTTAAACGATAAAAAAAGATGATGGATTTTAAGATAGCAGTGTTGGCCGGTGACGGTATCGGACCGGAAATTTCGGTACAGGGAGTAGATGTCATGACGGCCGTTTGTGAGAAGTTTGGCCACAAGGTTTCGTATGAATATGCCATTTGCGGTGCAGATGCCATTGATAAGGTGGGAGATCCGTTCCCCGAAGAAACTTATCAGGTGTGCAAGCAGGCAGATGCCGTTCTCTTTTCGGCTGTGGGTGATCCGAAGTTTGACAACGATCCGACGGCGAAGGTCCGCCCTGAACAGGGATTGCTGGCCATGCGCAAGAAGTTGGGACTCTTTGCCAATATCCGTCCGGTACAGACGTTCAAATGCCTGGTGCATAAGTCACCGCTGAAGGCTGAACTCGTGGATGGCGCTGATTTTCTCTGCATCCGCGAGCTGACAGGCGGCATGTATTTTGGGGAGAAATATCAGGATAACGACAAAGCATACGATACGAATATGTACACGCGTCCGGAGATTGAACGTATTCTGAAGGTGGGATTCGAATATGCCATGAAGCGCCGCAAGCATCTGACGGTGGTGGATAAAGCAAACGTGCTGGCTTCTTCACGCCTGTGGCGTCAGATTGCGCAGGAGATGGCTCCGCAGTATCCGGAAGTGACTACCGACTATATGTTTGTGGACAATGCTGCCATGAAAATGATTCAGGAACCGAAGTTCTTCGACGTTATGGTGACGGAGAATACTTTTGGTGACATCCTGACCGATGAAGGTTCTGTGATCAGCGGCTCAATGGGACTGCTTCCTTCGGCATCTACGGGCGAAAGCACCCCGGTATTTGAACCGATCCATGGCTCCTGGCCGCAGGCAAAAGGACTGAATATTGCTAATCCGCTGGCTCAGATCCTGTCGGTTGCCATGCTGTTTGAGTATTTTGACTGTAAGGAAGAGGGCGCACTGATCCGCCGGGCTGTAGACGCTTCACTGGACGCTAACGTGCGTACACCTGAAATTCAGGTGGAAGGCGGCGCCAAGTATGGTACGAAGGAAGTAGGTGCCTGGATTGTGGATTACATCCGCAAGGCCTGATCTTTTCAGCCGGTTTCCTGTCTGTGAAAAGTATTGCAGGCATCTGGAGGGAGGAATCCCTGGCAGATGCCTGTAAAAAAAGTCTGATAACCGGAAGCAGTCCGGTGGAAGATTCAGAATTTTCTGACGCGGATGTGGCAGTAAGGTTCGCCTCCCGTCTTGTCATAATAATGCTGGTGGTAATCTTCGGCGGGCCAGAAAACAGTGGCCGGAGTCAGCCGGGTGTTTACTTCATATCCTTTTTCCCGCAGCAGGGCGATAACGGCTTCAGCCTGTTGCTTCTGTGCTTCATTCAGGTAGAAAATCTCGCTTCGGTATTGCGGACCGATGTCCGGACCTTGTCCGTCGGTCTGTGCCGGATCGTGGATTTCAAAAAACAGTTTGCACAAATCGGTGTAGGTGGTCTGTTCAGCATCAAACTCCACGAGGGTAGCTTCGGCATGTCCTGTGGTGTGTGTCTTCACTTCCTGATACGTCGGGTTCTCTTTGTCACCTCCGATGTAGCCTACCTCAGAGCGGATCACTCCTTTAGCCCGCTCAAACTGATGTTGTGCTCCCCAGAAGCATCCGCAGGCAAAAATAGCTTTTTCCAGTTTCATGTTTGTTGTCTTTTTAGTTTGGTTCGGCGGACTGCAGCCGGCCGGAACGGAATGTTCGTACGGACAGTCCTTGGTCTAATGATTGTTCAAACTTACAAAAAGTTTTTAATATCCGTGCCCCTTCGCAAATTATTCTGTTATCTTTACCTCCCGAATGAATATTTTCAAACTGATCCGAACATGAAGAAACTCTTTTTCCCGATAATGTTCCTGCTGGCGGCAGGCAGTATGCAGGCACAGACTTATAATGAACTGGTCGAAAAGGCGATGGACTATACGCTGAAGGACAGTCTGGTGCAGGCAGAACAGTTGTTCCGGCAAGCCTTGAAGATGGAGCCGGGTAATGCACGCAATGCCTTGCTTTTCTCCAACCTGGGTACGGTACAGAAGCGTATGGGAAAGACTGATGAGGCCATTGAATCGTATACCATGGCCTTGAACATTACACCTTATTCTACAGCCATGTTGCTGAACCGGGCTTCGCTTTATCTGGACAAGGGGCTGACCGACAAGGCTTATCTGGATTATTGCAATGTGATTGATCTGTTGCCCGAGAACCAGGAGGCCCGGATGTTCCGTGCATACATCTACATGCAGCGGCGCCAGTATACGGAAGCCCGTATTGACTATAATGCGGTGCTGGCAAAGGATGTCAGGAATCTGACTGCCCGTCTGGGGCTGGTGATGCTGGATCAGAAAGAAGGAAAACTGACTCAGGCACTCAGTTCGATGAACCGTCTGGTGGATGATTATCCGAAGGATGTTTCGCTGCTGAAGATGCGGGCCAACCTGGAAGTTGAGATGAATCAGCCGCAGGCAGCCCTGCTTGATCTGGAAGAAGCTCTGAAACTGGATGCCAATGACCGCGAGGCATACGTCCAGATGGGCGATCTTTATCTGCAGCTCCGCAAGAAGAAGGATGCACGGGAAGCTTACGAAAAGGCTGTTTCGCTGGGCATGTCGCGCGGTGAACTCGAGGAACGGCTGAAAGAGTGCCGGTAATCCGGTGCCGGAATGTCCGGTTCCGCGTGCCGTTATCGGTTTTGCAGGAACCGGTTGATTACTTCCACAAAGTCTTTTCCGTAGCGGTCTTTCTTGAAGGCTCCGATACCGCTGACCTCTCCGAAGGCTTCGATGCTCTGGGGTTTCTGTGCAGCCAGCAGATGAAGTGTCTTGTCTGACAGGACGATGTAAGCAGGAATGGCCTGCTGGTCGGCGAGCCGTTTGCGCAGGATCCGGAGTTCTTCAAAGAGCTGCTCGTCTTCGTTTTCGTAGACAGCGGGAGTAAGGATCGGCGGAACCGGAGTTTCTGCTTTCCGCTTTCTTTTCCCGGTTTCACGCGGAGCGGTTTCTTCACGCTTGATAACTACCAGCTGGGCCCGTTCGTGACCGAACAGAACTTTTCGTCCGGCTTCCGTAATTTTCAGATGGTTGTTTTCATTGTATGCAATTTCAAAATATCCCAGGTTCAGCATCTGCAACAGGTAGTCCTGCCAGTCGCGTGACGGGATGTCTCTTCCGACGCCGTAGGTTTTCAGCTTGTCATAACCCCGGTCGATGATTTCCTGTGTGGCAGCTCCCTTCAGAATGTCGGTCAGTGTCCGTGTACCTATCTGCTGGTCAGTGCGGGCAATAGCGCTCAAGGCTTTCTGTACGATGATGGTACCATCGAATCTTTCGGGCGGATTCCGGCAGACATCACAGTTCCCGCAGTCATGATCCATGGTTTCCCCGAAGTAGTTCAACAGAATACGCCGGCGGCAAATATCGGTTTCCGCATACTGCTGCATGCGGTTCAGTTTCTCAAGATTGATCTCCTGCTGGTTGCTTTCGGCAGCAAATTTGGACAGAAGAACAATGTCTCCGAAAGAATAGAATAATAAGGTGTCGCTGGGAAGACCGTCACGTCCCGCCCGGCCTATTTCCTGATAGAAGCTTTCGATGCTTTTCGGCAGGTTGTAATGAATTACCCATCTTACGTTCGATTTGTCGATACCCATGCCGAAAGCAATGGTGGCACAGACGATCTGTACCCGGTCATTGATGAAATCATCCTGTGCGGCATCGCGTGCGGCCGTGCTCAGTCCGGCATGATAGACCGCAACATGCAGCCCGTGATCCTCAAGCATTTCAGCTACTTTTTCCGTCGTGTTCCGGCTCATGCAGTAAATGATTCCGCTTTCTCCCGGATGACGGTCGATAAACTGAAGAATGCTTCTGATCTTTTCTTTCTGCTGATAGCCCCGTTTTACCTCCAGGCTGAGGTTGGGACGGTCGAAGGAAGAAATAAACACTTGCGGATTTCTCATGGCCAGCTGTTGTACGATGTCTTGCCGGGTTATTTTGTCTGCTGTTGCAGTCAGTGCGACAATCGGTACATTGGGAAACTGCTGGCGGAGCACTTTCAGCTGTGTATATTCCGGACGGAAATCATGTCCCCATTGGGAAATGCAGTGAGCTTCATCAATGGCAAAAAGCGAAACACGGATATCCTTCAGCAGAAAATTCAGTTCCGAAAGGAGCCGTTCGGGAGAGATATAAAGGAGTTTTACCCGTCCCTGCATACATTCGAAACGCAGATTGGCGTTGACCGTTTCGTCGTTGCTGCTGTTCAGGGCACGGGCGATGATTCCGTTGGCCTGCAAACTTTCCACCTGGTCTTTCATGAGTGAGATCAGCGGTGAAACAACGATGGCTGTTCCTTCCATCATCAGGGCAGGAAGCTGGTAGCAGATGGACTTTCCTCCTCCTGTCGGCATCAGCACCAGGGTGTCTCTCTTTTCCAGAATGCACGTGATGATTTCCTGTTGCAGGGGGCGGAACTGCGTATATCCGAAGTATGATTTTAATGTTTTCAGCATAATTGTCTATTGGGATGAAACGGAGTGCAAAGATAGTTATTCTTTCCGTTTTTCCGTTGGGGGAAGACGAGGCTGCACGACGGGAAACACCGAAAAATATGCCGTAATTTGTAATATTTAAGAAAAATGATTTTCATTTAATTGTAGATTTCAAAAACTTCTGCCATTTTTGTATAATGTATAAAAATTAAACCTCTTAATTAAAAACAGGACAGATGAAAGATACAGAACTTCAGATGCAGGAACAGGAACAATCTCCTGCAAAAAAACCTTACAACATCAGGGAGCGCAAAATTAAGAATGCTGCTTATCGAGGAATGATTCGTCCGGAACTGGCGGATGAACTGTATGACAAGATCATGAATATCGTAGTATTTCAGAAGAAGTATAAAGACCCCAATTATTCTGCACGTGATCTTGCTAAAGAATTGAAAACCAATGCTCGTTATCTGTCGGCTGTTATTAACTCCCGCTTCGGAAAAAACTATTCATGTCTGTTGAACGAGTATCGTATCAAGGAAGCTTTGCATTTGCTGGTTGATAAACGTTACGCTGAGAAAAATGTAGAAGAAATCAGCGCGTTGGTAGGTTTTGCCAACAGACAATCGTTCTATGCAGCTTTCTATAAGAACATGGGTGAGACCCCGAATGCTTACCGTAAGAAACATTCTGACAAAAAATAAGAATATAGATAATGGAACAACAGGAGGATACGTTTGAGTATCAAGTGGAACAGTTTGCCGATTTGCAGATTTTGCGTTATCGGGTACCCGGTTTTGAAAAATTGTCTCTGCGCCAGAAACAGCTGATTTACTATCTCTCTCAGGCAGCTCTGGAGGGAAGAGACATCTTGTATCATCAGAACGGCAAGTACAATTTACCGGTCCGCCGGCTGCTGGAAGCAGTGTATGTGGCTTACAAGGGACCTCGTGATACGGATGAATTTCGTGCGTTTGAGGTGTATCTGAAACGCGTCTGGTTTGCCAATGGCATTCACCACCATTATTCCTGCGACAAGTTTGTGCCCGGTTTCACGCCGGATTATCTTCGCAGCCTGGTTGAATCTTTGCCTGCCGATGCATTGCCTTTGGCAGAAGGAGAAACATGTACCAAACTTTGCAACCGTCTGTTCCCCGTCATCTTCGATCCGGAAGTGATGCCCAAACGGGTTAATCAGGCCGATGGGGAAGATCTGATTCTGACTTCAGCGGCCAATTATTATGAAGGAGTCACTCAGCAGGAGGCCGAGGATTTCTATGCCGCCATGAAGACTCCCGGAGAAACTGAACCGGTCATGTATGGCATGAACAGCCGTCTGGTGAAAAAGGATGGTGTGGTACAGGAAGAGGTATGGAAGATTGGAGGCATGTACGGAGAAGCTTTGCAGAAGATTGTTTCCTGGCTGGACAAGGCTGCTGAGGTAGCCGAAAACGACCGTCAGCGTGAGGTGATCCGCCTGCTGACGGAGTTCTACCGCACGGGCGATCTGAAGACGTTTGATGCCTATTCCATTGTCTGGTTAAAAGATACGGATTCCCTGGTGGACTTTGTTAACGGGTTCATCGAGAGCTATGGTGATCCGCTGGGTATCAAGGCCAGCTGGGAATCTATTGTTAACTTCAAGGATTTGGAAGCAACCCGCCGTACGGAACTCATCAGTGAGAATGCCCAGTGGTTTGAAGATCATTCTCCGGTGGCGCCTCAGTTCCGCAAGGAAAAGGTGAAAGGTGTTTCGGCCAAAGTGATTACGGCAGCCATGCTTGGCGGTGACTTGTATCCCAGTACGGCTATCGGTATCAATTTGCCTAACTCCAACTGGATACGCAGCGTGCACGGATCCAAATCGGTAACTATCGGCAACCTGACATCGGCCTACAACCAGGCGGCCCGTGGAAACGGTTTCCGCGACGAGTTTGTATACAGCCCTGTCGAGATCGGATTGCTGGATAAATATGCAGACATCACCGGTGATTTACATACCGATCTGCATGAATGTCTGGGACACGGTTCCGGACGCTTGCTGCCGGGTGTTGATCCGGATGCGTTGAAAGCATACGGTTCAACGATAGAGGAAGCGCGTGCCGACCTGTTCGGACTGTATTATATTCCGGATCCCCGTATGGTAGAACTGGGACTGGTGCCTGATGCGGAAGCGTATAAGGCGGAATATTATGCTTACATGATGAACGGACTGATGACCCAGCTGGTGCGTATCGAGCCGGGATGCAATGTCGAGGAAGCTCACATGCGTAACCGTCAGCTGATTGCCCGGTGGGCATTGGAACAGGGAGCGGAACAGAAAGTTGTGGAACTTGTGGTCCGCGACGGCAAGACATTTGTCCGCATCAACGACTATGAGCAGTTGCGGAGTCTGTTCGGCCGCCTGTTGGCCGAAGTACAGCGCATCAAGAGTGAAGGTGATTATGAGGCTGCCCGCCGGTTGGTGGAAACCTATGCCGTACGGATTGATCCTGCCTTGCATGCAGAGGTGCTGGAACGTTACCGGCAACTGCATCTGGCTCCCTACAAAGGGTTCATCAATCCGGTGTATACACCTTGTTACGATGCGGAAGGGCGCTGGACTGATGTGAAAGTAGACTATACGGAAGGATATGCTGCCCAGATGCTTCGTTACAGCCGGGATTATGCGAATGTAACGGAAGACTGAGACGGAATGACACTTACGGCAACTATAAAGAATCAAGGAAATGACAGATCAACTACACGAAACTCTGAAAGATATCAAAGCTAAATTCCGTTTGTATATGAACGGAGTTGTCTCTCAAAGCATGCGCGAAAAAGGACTTGACTACAAATTGAATTTTGGAATAGAGTATCCGCGTATCAGAGAAATTGCAGCAGGCTACGAACCCAGTCACGAATTGGCTCAGGCGCTCTGGAAGGAAAACATCCGGGAGTGTAAGATTATGGCCGGGCTGCTGCAACCGGTCGATACCTTCTATCGGGAGATTGCAGAGATCTGGATGGAAGATATACACAATTCGGAACTGGCACAATATACGGTGATGAATTTGTTTCAACACCTTCCCTATGCAGCGGAAGTGGTGTTCTGCTGGATAGCCGATGAGCGCGAATACTTCCAGCTTTGCGGCTTCCTTCTGATGGCCCGGCTGCTGATGAACGGCATGACGCTGAACGACCGGGCAGAAGCCGAGTTTATGGATCAGGCATTTACAGCTCTGGAAAGCGATTCGCTGCAAATACGGAAAGCTGCTGCTCTGGCATTGTGCAAGTTTGGAAGCCAGTCGCGTGAAAATATGAAGAAACTGGGAAAACCGCTGGCTGTTCTGTCGAAGTCACAGCGCCCCGGAGTGAGTGCTATTGCGGAAGAAATAAAAAATGAGGCAGAATATTGCCGGTAATTTTCTTGGATTACTTAAAAAGAGTTATCTTTGACGACTGAACGTATGAACGGATGGAAGAGAATATAAAAGATAAGGTTAGGCAGATCCTCACAGAGTATCTTCAGAAGAACGGACATCGGAAGACGCCCGAGCGGTATGCTATACTCGAAACAATCTATTCCATCAAGGGCCATTTTGATATTGATGAGCTTTATTGTTACATGGCCGAAAAGGAAAAGTTCCGTGTCAGTCGGGCCACGCTCTATAATACGATTGTCCTGCTGATTGATGCAGGTCTGGTGATCAAGCATCAGTTTGGCAATACTTCGCAGTATGAGCGTTCATACAATAACGAGACCCATCATCACATGATTTGCACTTCCTGCGGCAAGGTTTCCGAGTTTGAGGATGAAAATCTGAAGTTAGCCATTGCCCAGTATCGTACGAAGGGATTCTATCCTTCGCATTATTCCTTATATATATATGGACTCTGCAGCAAGTGTATGGGGCTCAAGCGTAAGAAACATAAATAAATTTATAAAACTGAAAAGCATGAAAGTAGATGTTTTGTTAGGTTTGCAATGGGGAGACGAAGGCAAAGGTAAAGTTGTTGACGTATTGACACCTCGCTATGATGTTGTTGCTCGTTTTCAGGGCGGCCCGAATGCTGGTCACACTCTTGAATTTGAAGGACAGAAGTATGTGCTTCGTTCCATTCCTTCAGGTATATTCCAGGGCGACAAGGTAAATATTATCGGTAACGGAGTTGTTCTGGATCCGGCACTGTTCAAAGCTGAGGCTGAAGCGCTGGAAGCAAGCGGACACCCGCTGAAGGAACGCCTGCACATTTCCAAGAAGGCTCATCTGATTATGCCGACTCACCGTATTCTGGATGCTGCATATGAAGCAGCCAAAGGCGATGCAAAGGTAGGAACTACCGGTAAGGGAATCGGTCCTACTTATACAGACAAGGTAAGCCGTAACGGTTTGCGTGTGGGAGATATCCTGAATAATTTTGAAGAAAAATACGCTGCGGCCAAAGCCCGTCACGAAAAGATACTGAAGAGTCTGAACTATTCTTACGATATCACTGAACTGGAAAGACAGTGGATGGAAGGTATCGAATACCTGCGCCAGTTCCCGCTGGTAGACAGTGAACACGAAGTGAACAGACTGCTGAAGGAAGGCAAGAGCGTACTTTGCGAAGGTGCACAGGGTACGATGCTGGATGTTGACTTCGGTTCGTATCCGTTCGTGACTTCTTCCAATACCATCTGTGCAGGAGCCTGCACCGGACTGGGACTGGGCCCGAACAAGATCGGAGAGGTATACGGTATCATGAAAGCTTACTGTACTCGTGTAGGTTCCGGACCGTTCCCGACCGAATTGTTTGATGAAACCGGTAAGACTATCCGTGATCTGGGTCATGAATACGGAGCTGTAACCGGACGTGAACGCCGTTGCGGATGGGTGGATCTGGTTGCTTTGCGTTATGCCATTATGGTGAATGGTGTTACTCAGCTGATCCTGATGAAGAGTGATGTACTCGACGGCTTCGATACCGTAAAGGCTTGTGTGGCTTATAAGGTAAACGGAGAAGAGATCGATTACTTCCCGTATGACATCACAGAAGGTGTAGAACCGGTGTATGTGGAACTTCCCGGATGGAAGACTGACATGACCAAGATGACCAGTGAAGATGAGTTCCCCGAAGAATTCAATGCATACATTGCTTTCCTCGAAGAACAGCTGGAAACTCCGATCAAGATCGTATCAGTAGGTCCTGACCGCGCACAGACTATTGAACGCTATACCGAAGCAGAATAACAGACCTTATTATACAAGGGAAAAACGCTATAGACGCAGGCTGGAAACAGGAGGTTTCCGGCCTGCGTTTTTGCTTTTAGCAATTTTATTCTTACCTTTGCCGACATTCTGTAGCGCAAGTATATACGTATGATTTCAATAGAAGGACTGAAAGTCGAATTTGGCGTGACACCTCTGTTTCAGGATGTGTCGTTCGTGATCAATAAAAAAGACCGTATTGCTCTGGTAGGAAAGAACGGAGCCGGAAAATCTACCATGCTGAAAATCCTTGCGGGACTGCAAAGGCCCACAGAAGGAACTGTCGCCGTACAGCGCGGTATTACCATCGGCTATTTGCCGCAGGTGATGGTACTCAGTGATACGCGTACCGTGATGGCGGAAGCGGAAATGGCTTTCGAACACATATTCGAGATGCAGGATCGTCTGGCCAAAATGAATCAGGAACTGGCAGACCGTACGGATTACGATTCGGAAAGCTACCATGAACTGATTGACCGTTTCACCCATGAGAACGAACGTTTCCTGATGATGGGGGGAACAAATTACAAAGCCGAAATAGAACGTACCCTGGTGGGACTGGGATTTGACCGGAAAGACTTTGACCGTCCCACTTCCGAGTTCAGCGGAGGCTGGCGTATGCGTATCGAACTTGCCAAGCTGCTGTTGCGTCGTCCTGACGTACTTCTGCTCGACGAGCCGACCAACCACCTGGATATCGAGAGTATCCAGTGGCTTGAAAACTTCCTGCGTGTCAGTCCGGGTGCCGTTGTTCTGGTCAGCCACGACCGGGCTTTCATCAACAATGTGACCAACCGCACCATTGAGATCTCCTGCGGACGGATTTACGACTACAAGGTTTCCTACGATGAGTTTGTGGTGCTCCGCAAGGAACGCCGCGAGCAACAGCTTCGCGCTTACGAAAACCAGCAGAAGGAAATCAAGGATACGGAAGACTTTATCGAACGTTTCCGTTATAAGGCTACGAAGGCAGTGCAGGTACAGAGCCGCATCAAGCAGCTGGAGAAGATTGTTCCCATCGAAGTGGATGAGGAAGATACTTCCAGCCTGCATCTGAAGTTTGCTCCGGCCACCCGGTCGGGTAATTACCCCGTTATCTGCGAAGGAGTCCGAAAAGCCTATGGCGATCATGTAGTCTTCCACGACGTAACCCTGACCATCAGCCGGGGAGAGAAAGTAGCCTTTGTCGGCAAGAACGGAGAAGGAAAATCCACCCTGGTGAAGTGCATCATGGATCAGATTCCATACGATGGCAAGCTGGTGATCGGACACAATGTGCAGATCGGTTATTTTGCCCAGAACCAGGCACAGCTTCTTGACGGCGAACTGACCGTATTTGATACCATTGACCGGGTAGCCAAGGGAGACATCCGTCTGAAGATCCGTGACATTCTGGGAGCATTCATGTTTGGCGGAGAAGCCTCCGACAAGAAAGTCAAGGTGCTTTCGGGAGGAGAGCGGAGCCGTCTGGCCATGATCAAGCTGTTGCTGGAACCGGTGAACTTCCTGATACTCGACGAACCTACCAACCACCTGGATATGCGTTCCAAGGACGTGCTGAAGGAAGCCATCCGTGAATTCGACGGAACGGTGATCGTCGTGTCCCACGACCGTGAGTTCCTGGACGGACTGGTAACCAAGGTCTACGAATTCGGCGGAGGTGTGGTGAAGGAACACATCGGAGGAATCTATGACTTCCTGCAAAAGAAACAGATGGAAAACCTGAATGAACTGCAGTTGTCGCAGTCGCCCACGAGTGAAGCCCGCAAGGCTGCGCCCGAACCGGTCAGCGAAAGCAAGCTTTCGTATGAGGCCCAGAAGGAACAGGCCCGCAAGGCCCGTAAGCTGGAGAAGCAGGTTGCCGAATGTGAAGAGCGCATCAGCAAGCTGGAACAGCAGATTCAGGAACTGGAAAACAAGATGGCAACACCTGAAGGAGCTTCCGACATGCAACTGTATGAGCAGCACCGTCAGCTGAAGCAGCAGGTCGCTTCCGAAGAAGAAGAATGGGAGCGTCTTTCGCTGGAACTGGAAGAACTCAAGTAACTTTTAACAGATATAAAAGCTTATGAAAACTAAACATTATGTGGCCGTTGCAGCAATGGCTTTTGCCGCAATGACCGGTTGTACCAGCCAAAAGGAAGTGAAGAATACTTCCGGTATTGATTTGGCAAACCTTGACACGACAGTTGCCGCAGGTACGGACTTCTTCCGTTATGCTTGTGGCGGATGGAATGACAGTCATCCTCTGACTGCCGAATATTCCCGCTACGGATCGTTTGATATGCTGGCTGAAACCAATCAGAAGCAGCTTCGCGAACTGATTGAAAGCTTTGCATCGCAGACAAATGAGCCGGGCTCTCAGGGACAGAAGATCGGTGATCTTTATACACTGGCTATGGACAGTGTGAAACTGAACAGCGACGGAGTAGCTCCCATCAAGGCACAGCTGGACAAAATTGCAGCCATCAGCGACCGCAAGCAGATTGTTCCGATGATCGCCGAAATGGCATACGACGGCATTGGTACCTATTTCAGCAGCTATGTATATGCAGACCCGAAGAACAGTGCTCTGAATATTTTCCAGATCAGTCAGGGAGGTATCAACCTTGGCGAAAAGGAATATTACCTGGATACAGACAGCGTGACTGCCAACATCCGCGAACAGTATAAACTCTACATCACCAAGTTGTTCAAGCTGGCAGGTTTCACAGATGCTGAGGCTGAGCAGAAGATGAACGATGTACTGGAAATCGAAACAACCATTGCAAAGGCTTCTTTCAGCGCTGTTCAGCGCCGTGATCCGGAAGCTAATTATCACAAGATGACTTATGCTGACCTGAAGAAGCAGTTCTCCGGAATTGACTGGGATGCTTACCTGAAAGGTCTGGGCGTACAGGGTGTGGAAGAACTGAACGTGGAACAGATTGAACCGTTGCAGACAGTGGACAAACTGATCAGCACCCTGCCGCTGGAAAAACATATTTCTTATCTGCAATATAACCTGATCGACGCTGCTGCCAGCTGTCTGAGCGATGACTTCGTGGCTGCCCGCTTCGATTTCTACGGCAAGGTATTGTCCGGCCGTCAGGTGAACCAGCCTCGCTGGAAACGTGCCGTTAATGCAGTAAACGGTATGCTGGGTGAAGTTGTAGGACAGATGTATGTGGAAAAATATTTCCCTGCAGCAGCCAAGGAACGCATGGTGAACCTCGTGAAGAACCTGCAGACTGCACTGGGCGAACGCATCCAGGCACAGGAATGGATGAGCGACAGCACCAAGGCCGTTGCCGCTGAAAAGCTGGTTGCTTTCCATGTAAAAGTGGGTTATCCCGACAAATGGAAAGACTACTCCAGCCTGGAAATCAAGAAAGATTCTTACTGGGCTAATGTTTGCCGTGCTTCTGAATGGGCAGTGAGAGACATGTACAGCCGTGTCGGAAAGCCGGTGGACAAGGACGAATGGCTGATGACTCCGCAGACAGTCAATGCTTATTATAATCCTTCAACCAACGAAATCTGCTTCCCGGCTGCTATTCTTCAGTATCCGTTCTTCGACATGAATGCTGACGATGCCTTCAACTATGGAGCTATCGGCGTTGTGATCGGACACGAAATGACTCACGGATTCGATGATCAGGGACGCCAGTTCGACAAGAACGGTAACCTGTGTGACTGGTGGGCAGCAGGCGATGCTGAACGCTTCAACGAACGTGCTCAGGTAATGGTAGACTTCTTCAACAACATTGAAGTGCTTCCGGGACTGAAGGCAAACGGCCAGCTGACACTGGGCGAGAACCTGGCAGACCACGGAGGACTGAACGTGGCTTATCTGGCTTACCGCAATGCAACAAAGGATGCTCCGCTGGGAGTTGTAGACGGCTTCACTGCTGATCAGCGTTTCTTCCTGGCATACGCAGCTCTGTGGGCCGGAAACATCCGCGAAGAAGCTATCCGTCAGTATACGAAGTCTGATCCTCACTCTTTGGGAGAATGGCGTGTAAACGGTGCTCTGCCTCACATCCAGGCATGGTATGATGCATTTGGAATTACAGACAAAGATCCGATGTACATCGCTCCTGAAAAGCGTGTAAATATCTGGTAATTTACTTACCGTATCCAAACAGAAAGTCCGGAACCGGGAATGATCCCAGGGTTCCGGACTTTTTTTATCATTATTTCCGGTGTTTTGCCCTTTTCGCAACGACTGGACGATCGGGCTCAAACGACCGCACGATTGGGCTTCAACGACTGCACGTTTGGGGATCAACGACCGCTCGATTCAGCCCCAACGACCGCACAATTTTTTGGGAACGTGCAGACACTTTTTTTCTTTTCTGCTGTCAGGGAATCAGCAGGGAAGAAAGGATTCAAAAACTGTGTCTGAAGCTTTTGCTTTCCTTGAATTGCTGATTTTTATAGTATTTATAAGGTTTCAGATAGAAAAGTTCATTTTTGTTTATTGTATTTAGTTAACTTTATTTGATTTATAGTTAAATTATGTTATATACATATTGAAATAAATTCTGATTCCTTTTCACATAAATGAAACAATTTATCTTTGCAATATCTCAAGCCAAAAAGAAATAATCCTCCATCGCGGAAAAAAGAACATTTATTTAATCCGGGATGAAGAATAAGATTGTTTTTGTAAAGAAGCATGAAAAATTTGTAATTTTTAATGTCACTCTTTTATGGAATTGTTGTATAAAAATGAGCATTTGTCATGTCTTCATTATGCAACCTCGGAAACAGTCTGCTTTCGTGTCTATACTGTGAAGAAAGGAGATGTTTTTGATCAGTGTATGTTGACAGATACAAATCTGATGTTTTTGTTGTCCGGAAGTATCACTTTATCATATAATGAATATATGAACGGACAATTGGAATCCGGAAACTTCTGTCTGTTGCCAAAGAGCAGTATGGTTCATGTCAAAGTAAAAGAAGATGCCCGGATAGTGAGTTGTATCTTTTCTCAAAATATAAAAATGTGCAGTCTTTTCTCGCTGCAGCAACTTCAGAATTTCTTGCCTGCTTCTTATTCTTATGAATTTGGTTGTTTACAGATGAATCCTCTTATGAACCGTTTCCTGTGTTTGTTGGTGGACTGTCTGGATCAGGGGCTGGGATGTTCTCATTTTCATCAGCTGAAGCGGGATGAACTGTTTCTTTATCTGCGGGCTTTTTATACCAAAGAAGAACTGGCTTGTTTTTTTTATCCCATTCTGGGAGGAGATATGAACTTTAAGGATTTCGTATTGGCCAATTATAAACAAGTGAAGGATGTGAAGGATTTTGCAGAAAAGGCTCATCTCAGTCTCAGTACCTTCAACCGCCGTTTCCGGGAAAACTTTAATGCGTCAGCTCATCAGTGGCTGGTTTCCAAAAAGGTAGAATCGGTTCGCCGGGATATACTCATGTCGAACCTTACATTCTCTGAAATAGCCGACAAATATAATTTTTCTTCCCCTAATTATCTGGCTACCTTTTGTCGCCAGCATTATGGTATGTCCCCCCATGAAATGCGTGTACAGGGACGTCAGTCCTCCGGTGAGCAGGATGTGTGAGCGGAAATCGTAGGTTTTTGGCTGCTTTTTGTAACAGGTTTTTTACAGTTACTCTCTACCTTTGCAGCGCATTTGTAACTCACGCAGTTACACATTGCCGGGAAGGCAATCGCATGAAATGTTTGTGTAAGAAGATAAGTGTGTATTTAGATAAATGATGGTTAAAAGAATCGTATGTACCGTTCTTGCAGGTCTGGGCCTGGGAGCGGCTGCTTATTCCCAACAGATAGCAGTCAAGACCAACGGACTTTATTGGCTGACCACCACTCCCAATGTTGGAGTGGAAGTTGCGCTGAACAACAAGTTCACGTTCGATCTTTCGGCAGCCTATAATCCCTGGACTTTCAAGGATGACAAGAAGATGAAATTCTGGCTGATACAGCCGGAAGCCCGTTATTGGCTTTGTGAGAAGTTCGAGGGACATTTTGTCGGTGTTCACCTGCATGGAGCCCAATATTACGGCGGATTCAAGGAAAAACGTTACGACGGCTATCTGGCCGGCGGCGGTCTGACCTACGGATATGACTGGATGCTCTCTTCCCGCTGGAACCTGGAAGCATCGGTCGGAGTAGGTTATGCCTATCTGTGGTATAAGGAAAGTCCGCGCATTCCCTGTGAAAAATGTTTTGTAGACAGTCATAAGCATTACGTCGGTCCCACCAAGCTCGGCGTAACGGTGACCTATTTGTTCTAACTGATTCTGTAAGTCAATTTATATTGTATATAATGAATACAAAGAAAACCTATAACCTGCTGCTTGCCGGTGTGTTGCCTGTTGTCATGCTGGGATGTGCAGCTTCTCACGAAGGCCACCGCCTGTCGGTAGCTCCCGAAGCAGCCGTTCTGATGCCCGACAGTACACATTCCGTGAAGTTGGATCTGACAGTCCGGGTACCTGAAAAGGCATTCAGCCGCCGCAGTCGTCTGATTGTTGTGCCGCAGCTGATGTCCGGCGACAGTCTCATTGCGGAGTGTACGCCCCTTGTTCTGGATGCTCCCGTCTATGCCCGTAAGCTGCAGCGGCGGAAAGACCTGGAGGGATATACCGACTCACTTTCTTCGTATGCCCGTCCGGCCTACACCGGAAAAACCATGGAAATTCCTTATCGTGAAACCGTGGCAGTTCCCGATTCATTGAACGACGGACGTATTCTGGCGGTTGTGACTACCGACGGTTGCGGTATCTGTTCTGCGATAGATACCCTGGTGATGGCCGACATCAGTAACCCCGTTACGCTGATCGAGCCGAAAGCCGCTCTGAAGGTCGACTGGATTGTACCCGAATTTGTGGTTCGTCCCAAGATCATGCAGGCCCGCGGAGAAGCCCGTCTGCAGTTTGCCATCAACAGTTCGGACATCCGTATGGATCTGGCCAACAACAAGGTCGAGATGGAACAGATGCTCGACAAGCTGAAACAGATTGTGGGAGACACCCTGGCTACCCTCAATTCGGTGAGCATCATGGGTATGTCCTCCGTCGACGGTCCTTATGCACTGAACAGCCGTCTGGCAAAGGGACGTGCGGAATCTGCACGGAAATGGCTGTTTGCAAACGTCAATCTTTCGCAGACCCAGCAACATATATTCAGCGTAGGTTCACGCCCCGAAGGATGGGAACCCGTGCTCCAGGCCATGACAGCCGACGGTCATCCTGATTCCCTCCAGGTGAAGGAGATTGTTAAAAAATACAGCGGCCAGAACGACGATGTGGCCGAAAAATACATCCGCCGCCTGCCTTGCTGGAACGATATCAAGAAGAAATATCTGGCAGGTGACCGTAAGGTGGAATACGTGTACACCTATACTTTGAAGAGCTTTACGACCGATGCCGAGATGCTCGCCATGTATCAGACACGTCCGGATGCCTTCAACGAGGATGAGCTGCTGCGCGTATCGACGCTGAAGGAAACCCGCGAAGAAAAAGAAGATGTCTATCGCACCATCCTGCATTACTTTCCGCAGTCGAAGACCGCAGCCAACAATCTGGCAGTCATCCTGCTGGGTAACGGCAACTCAGAGCAGGCCGAAGCGGTGCTGGAAAGCGTAGACGAATATTCACCCGAAATGCTGAACACCCGTGCAGCCCTCTATGTGTACCGCAACGACAGCGAGCGCGCCATCGAGCTGCTCCGTTCGAATGTGGAACTTCCCCAGGCTCGCTATAACCTGGCTCTGCTGGAAGCTCAGCAGCGCCGTCTGGACGAGGCCTGGCGGCTGATGGACGGCTACCGCGACGTGAACAGCGCGATTGTCGCCCTGAGTGTGAACCGTAACGAGGAAGCTGCCTCTATCATGGACGGTCTGAAGGACGACGACAGTGCGCTGGCCTCTTATGTGCGTGCGCTGATTGCAGCCCGTTCGCGTGACACCGAAGCATTTTATACCAGTCTGGAGAAGGCCTGCAGCGATGAGACCCTGCGCCGCCGTGCAGCCGGTGAAGCCGACTTCCGTCCCTGGCAGAACGAATCCCGTTTCCGCCAGCTGCTGGAAGAAGGACCGGAGGAAGGAGGAGCGGCTCTATGAAGCGACTGACACTGACCGGACTGTTTCTGACTGCTCTTCTGATGCTGAGCAGCTGTCTGCGTGACGATCTGCAACCTTGTCCGCCCCTACAGGTGACCCTGAGCGTGAAGGATAAGAACTATTTCAATGCGGACGACGCCGTGAAGCTGGGATTGCTGGAACGCAAGGCCGATGACCTGCCTTTCCGTGACTATGTACATACCTTATATTATATCGTGCATGACACGCTGGGCAATGTAGTGGCCGAACAGAAAAATACGGAGGTAAGTGATGATGCGCAGACACAAACGATCACACTTCCGGTGGATCTGCCTTACGGAAAATATATCGTTACCGTGTGGGGAAATATGGAAAGCGAGGAACCGTTGGGCGACAATTCCACCGATGCAGAGATGGAAGCAGCAGGTGCCGCTGCTAACGATATCTATCTGGCTTGTGACACATTTGACTATCGTTACGGCAAAGAGGCATATGCAATGGGACTGGAACGTACCAAAGGAAACTTGCTGATCAAGGCAGAAGGTATTCCCGACAATATCGACTTTTCTACCAAGAGTGTAGAAGATATATACGGCAAAGTAGACGCTGCCTTCCGTTATTCCAGTCTGACCGACATCCAGACTGAGCTGGAATGGGAGGTGCAGAACGAAATCCAGAGCCAGACGCTGATGTGCCCGTCACCCTCGTATGAGGGAACCACACTGGGCGTGTCGTTTATCGACCGCAGTGCAGTGGCTGCGCAGCAGGCCGCAAGCCGTGCCGTGTCTACCCGTCCGATATTGCGACCAGCGGATGTGCATATCACTATGGGACGTAACGAAATTACCATTCTGAAATATGTGTACGACACCGAGGAAGACGGTTTCAACATATTTCTCCGGGTGAACGACGAGTGGGAGCAGATACATACGATGGAAATAGATTAAGACTTTATAAAAGAATGTTTAAACATAAAATTAAGACTAACGTATGAGAAAGAAGTATTTATTGGGAATGACATTGATGGCATCATTGGCATTCAGTTCTTGTACAAAGGAAGTATTTGTTGTACAGGATGGTGAAGGAGTAGAAGAAATTCAGGAAGATGGACAGGTTCTTACCTTGCAGGTTTCAAACAGTGGTGACGGACTGACAAGTCGTGCAGGACGTCCGTTGCTGAGCTCACAAGCTAAGCAGGATATTAACTACATAGATTTGTTTGTGGTAAATAGTTCTAATAAAGTTGTATTGAAAAAAACTGTAAAACCAAGTGAATGGGCTAATGCTTTGGATTATACCACTGGTGGTCATGGTAAGCAGTTGCAGATTTCTTTTAAAGGGTCTGAAGGTCAGAAATTAACTGGTTCTTCAGAGGGAACTGCTTATACTATTTATGCGGTAGCTTATAAAGAAGGTAGTAATTATGCAACAACTTTTGGTGTAGATGGAGCTCCAACAACTACTAGTGCTAACCCAACTGTAACATTTACTGAAACCAATTTTGCAACTACACTTACTGCTAATGGAACACCGGCTGATGAGATTTTTGCAGGAAAAGTTGAAGTTAAGGTAGTTGGAGCAGATAGTGATTCATATATTACAACCTCTACCGGATCAACTAAAAAAGATAAACCAACTTTGGTATTGAACCGTCAGGTAGCCGGTGTAACAGGTTACTTTACGAATCTTCCGGCTAAGGTAGGCGAGCAGATTCCAACCAAGATTCGCCTGGTTGCTTCAAACAAGTCGAATAAAGTACATTTCACAAGCATGGTTTCTGGAGAAACAGATGGAACTACAACTGCTGCAGCTACTAATGTAGTAAATGGTTCTGCAAGTAGTTTAACAGCAGATAAACCTTACTGGAATAGCAGTAAAAAAGGATATAAAGTTTATGAAATTGAGCTGGCAAATTTCTTTGCACAGATGTCTGGAGAATCTGATAAAACTTTTGATAAGTTAGATCTTGATGGTGACGGCTTTGTAGGTTATAAAGATGCACAGTATTATGTGTATAAAATGGATGAAAGTAAGATATCTTTTGACGATTTGGCTGCAAAAGCAGATGGCGAGACGACTTTCTTAGAAAAAACATGGGCTGAAGCAATAAAAGGTAAAGAGGTTACTGTTAACGCAAAAAAGGTTACAGCAAATAAATTGGAAGGATTCTGGAAAAACGCTAACGCTAATCAGACACTTGTAGCAGGTTCTGTATTTGCCGGAGAATTTATAATCCCATTCTTACAGGTAAACGGAACTAATACTTTTGAACTCCAGTTATTGGATAAGAATAATAATATCCTGAAAACTTGGAATGTGCAGGTGCCAACAAAAGTTACTGGTGGAAGTGAGAAAAATAAAAATAATATTGCGGCTGGCATTACTGCAACATGGGCTGACGATACTGATTTGATTTACAACATCTATCGTAACCACCTCTATAGCCTTGGTATGAAGACTAACGATATTGAAGGTGGGGTAGATCCGGATCCAGAAAATCCAGATCCGGATCCGAAACCGGAACCTGATCCAGATTCGAAACCAGAAGACCAACCGGAAGATTTGAGCAAAGGTCAGGACCTGTTGATCAATGTAAATGACAACTGGGAAATTATTCACCAGATGGAAATTGACTAATCACAGTTGATACATACTATTTATCACCGCCCCGGTCTGAGGGGCGGTGATATTCATACAATTTTCAAGACAGATGCAATCAATCCAAACAAATAAACGTAAAACGGTGATGATGAGAAGACAAATCAAACTGATGGGATGGCTGTTCGTTTCGGCACTTGCCGCATGTACATCCGAAACCCCCAATCCGGCTGATGGTGGAAACGCTGCCGAGAATGTGCAGAAACTGGTAATCAACTTGTCCGATGGAGGCGACAGATTGACTACCCGTGCCGGCAGACCACTGCATAGTTCAGAACCAGGACAGTGGGTACAGCATGTCACGCTTTACGTGACCAACGAGCAGGGTATTGTACTGCAAAAGGAAATTGATGAGCACGTCTGGGCCAATGCCGTGGACTATTCCAATGGCAAGCAGTTGGAGATAGCTTTCCGTGCTTCGGAAGGCGAGCAGTTACCTGAAGGCACATACACGGTGTATGCCGTTGCTTTCTCAAATCCGACAGACTATAGCATTTCGCCTGCTCCGAAGTCGGAAACAAAGATTAATGCTATCAGTGGGGACGAGATTGATGAGAGTAAGGTATACAACTTTGACTTTACCAAAGATTTTGCAGCCGTATTGAACAGCGGGAAGACCGATGCCGAAGAAATCTTTGCCGGTAAGGCAACGGTCGTTTCTACTACCGATGCAGATAGAAAACCTTGTCTGACCGCAAAACCGGCGTCAGAGGATGTTGCGGCAGGTGATGCTGTTATTACGCTGAACCGTCAGGTGGCAGGTACCATCGGCTATTTCACCAATATTCCCGCCAAGGTGGGCGATGCCGTGCCTACACGCATTCGTCTGGTGGCAGCAAACAAGAATAACACAGTCAATTTTATCAACTTGATAAGTGGAGAAACTGTAACATCCGATAAAGTAACTTATGTAGTGAATGGAAGTACTACCGGTTTTCTGGATGATGAAATGGTGAGCTTTTATAATACTCCGGCCAATAAAGGATATGTGGTATATGAAATAAAATTGGCTGACTTTTTTCCTTGGATCAGTCAGGAGGGTAAAACCTTTGCTGATTGCGATCTTAGCGGAGATGGTTATGTAGGTAAAGAGGATGTTCCAAACAATAATGATAAATCTGATTTCTGGAAAAATCCAAATAATACAGAAACACATCGGCAGATGCTGGTAGAAGGGTCGGTATATGGAAGCCAGTTTTTGATTCCTTTCCGTTGGAAAGAAGGCTACAACACCTTCGAATTGCAATTGCTGGGAACTGGAAGTAGCGGTGAAGATGTTTTCCTGAAAGCTTGGAATGTAAAAGTTGACGAGAGTCAGTTGATGAAAGATACAGATGTACCTTCTGTTTCTACAGGTGTCATTGTTACAGTGGAAGGCGACAAATCAGAATCGTGCTTTAACGTGTATCGCAATCATATGTATACATTGGGTAAGAAAACTAGTGATACAGACTGTAGTAAAGATGTTCCCTTGGATTTGAGTCGGGAAATAGAGTTGGTAATTACCATCAATACCTTGTGGAAAGGAAATGAGAATATGACTATTAATTAAGCATTGAAGCAAACAGAATAAGGAGTTGTATGAGTATGAAACAGACATTGAAATATCTGGCTTTAGCTTTACTGGTAGTATTGAGTTCCTGTAGGGATGAGTTTGCAGAAATACAGACTTTGCAGACAGATGAGGTGCGTGGCACAGAGCAGCTGAATGAAGGGGATAATACTGCATTAGTAATGCTCGCAAACGGTACGTGGAAGGCTAATAGCAGAGTTCCGCTTACGGGGGTAGGGCGTACAATTGGAAATATGAGCCCCGGACTTGTAAGTTTGTTGGGCGGACAGGGAAATCTCAATAATATTTTGGATAATGATCTGGAGAATAAGGCAACATTGAAAGGATTAGCTACTGCTAACGTGGCTTATACTCAGATTATCAGTGTGAAGGATATGTACCGCACATATTGTGGAGGACAGAAAGCAGGCTTTGTATACGAAGTAACCGATTCCAAGTTGCTGACAGTTGATGTTCTCAAACTGTTTACCATTACGCTTTATAACAATGGTGAGTTGAAAGAGACATTCAGTGTATCAGAAGAAGGAGAATTGTTAGGGCTTAACCTTATAAATGTATCGACGGCTGGAACTAATGCACAGCAGGTGGTAGCTGTAGACGTCCCCGATGGAATGGATTTTGATGAAATAGCCATTGGATATGGTGGTGTTGATGCATCAGTACTTGGCTCAATGAATATTTATTATGCATTCGTAGGAGAAACCCCTATGCGTACTACGGTGAAAGATACTTCGTTTGACAGTAATCCATATATGCGTGCTAGTATATATGGCGGATCGTCATGGTCAAACTGGGCTGGAAGCGGTGACTTTATTGATGATGATCCCAAGAATGGTCCTGTAATTGATTTGATAGGTGGTGCATTGAACTTTTTGGTAGGTGGATATAGGGTAACGGTTAACTTTGGTGAATCGGTTCCTGCCGGCTCTGAGGTCGGTTTTGTCTATACGGCCGTAAATGTCCTGAATTTAGGTGTTGGAAGTACGGTTTCTTTATGGACTTATGATGACAATCCTGATCTGGGATGGGGAAGATATAAAGATCCCATTGAGAAATACAGTGTGGGGAATGTATTGGGAGCTTCTGCTATTGGTGGAGGTCAAGGTACATATAGTTTTATTACGACAAAGGAGTTTCAGAACCTATATATGAATATTATAGGTTTGAATGTTAATCTGGGTACGACACAGTATCATTATGCATATACTCGTGCAAAGACGGAAGTGGATGTCACTTCATATTTTAACTTCCCGGATAAGGTGACGACCAACACGAGTGGGTATCAGATTTTAAAGCCTGAAAAGGGTAAGTTAACGGTAACGCCTGGAGACCATCCTGGGGGTGCTCTTAATTTTAAATGGTTGGAGGAGCAGTCACGATTGAGCGGGATGACTGTTGACGGCGACTACAAAGTAACATTTAAATATGAATGTGAAGGTAAAGTTTTCACTCAGCAAGTGACTTTCACAAAGAATTCCGGGCAGACGGTTTCTGGATGCAACCAATTGATAACAAAGGAAGCTAATGAAGCTAAAATAGCTTCTGATGGTACAGATTGGGGAGTATGTGTAATTTGTGGAAATGCCAAAGATCAGGAAAACTTGTTGGATGATAAGGTAAGTACAGCCATGACCTATTATGGAGCTTTGGAATTGATCTCCAATCAGAATATTGTGACTGTAGATAATATTAAGAATTTAGCAGTTGATGAGGGTGGCTATCATGCCGGTTTTATTATGCAGGTCAGCAAAGAGCTTTTGAGCTTGAATGCATTGAACTACTTGTATGTAAAGCTATATGATGCTAGTGGAAATGAATTGAAGACTACGGTGTCGGGTACACGTCCTACGGTAGATTTAGGCTTGATTAACGGCGATCAGGGAAAAGTACGTATCGGGGTGACGGTACCTGCTCACACTTCAGCCTTCAGTAAGATCAGTTTATGCAATGCCGGTGTTTTGGCTTTAAATTTCAATACGATTCGTCTGTACGGGGTATTCTATGAACCGGCTAATCTGGATTGTGCCAGCAACGGAGTCTCAGAGGCCTGTATGGAAATGGTAACTCCTGCCAACTATGGTGCTTCTATCAATTACGATGAAACCAAATATAAGACATTGGTCGGAGTGGGAAATGGCATGTACTCGTTGGACAACGTGCTTGATGATGACAAAGACAGTTATGTAACTGTTGCTACAACCAATGTAATCGGTGAAACTGCATTGGCTGTAAAATTCAATGAGATGCCAGCAGGGCAGTGGATCGGAACTATGATACGTAATGTGAATGGAGTAGCTGATGTGAAGCTGCTGGATGCACTTACTTTTGAAGTTTATCATAATGGGACGCTGGTGGCTGATTATGATAATAATAAGGATTTACTGGATGTTTCATTAATCAGTTTTGAAGATAAGATTTATCTGGAACTGCAGCCGGAACGGCCTTTTGATGAAGTACGAATCAGTGGAAAGTCGGTAGCCAATGTATTGGATCAGTTGATGGTATATGGAATATATACTCGTGTGGATGCTAATGGAGATGGTATTCCCGATTGTGGCGAAGAGGAAAAGCCGGTAGAAACAGATGGGATTTATCCTACAGTTTCTGAATTGCATACTTGTGATGGAACTCACTTAAGCATTCCTGTAACGGGAGGTACAAAAGATATAACTTATAGACTGAATTTCACGCGGTATACGGATGAGTCATTGGAAGTTAAAACAACTGTGCAAACATATCCTGTAGAGTATACTGGCGATCGACAATTGACGGTAATAAATGTTGATCCGGGAGTTTATCTGGTTGATTTTTGTAGCGAAGATGGAAAGACAAACTATTATACGGGTTTGCAAGTATATATTCATCCGAAAAAGACGACATGGAAGGGAGGAATAGTTGATAAGGAACATACCTGGAATTTATGGACAAACTGGAGTGACGGTACTCCCTGGGGATGTACAGATGTTGTGATTCCGGCAGGTTTGGACTATTATCCGATTTTGACAGATGTGGACAACAACTGTGCCCGTATTCAGTTTAAGGCGGGTGCTGATGGTGCTGTGGGAGAAGTGGTAAATACACAGTATCTGACCTATGACCAGGCTTGGGTAGACTATCAGCTGACAGGAGGCAAATACTATCTGTTGTCTGCACCGCTTAAAGACACCTATACCGGTGATGTGTTTGGCATGGAAGCTTATAGTGGTGTAGGAAAGTCAACCGGTGACTATTCGGATGCATGGCGCGTTTTTGATACTCAAAATTACCCTTTAAATGACGATTTCCGTTTCACTCCACAGGTATATCAACGGACTTTCGGTGGATTTATCAATAACCATACCGGAAGTGGAACCGAACAGTTGCAGCCGGGAAGTGATAACTGGACTTCCCCATTCAATCTGGTGGCAGAAAGATATGAAGCTGGAAGTGCTTTTTTGGTAAAAATGGGTGATGATAATGCTCAAAATTATGCATTATGCTGGCCCAAACTATATACCTCTTATGAGTATTACGAGTATTACGATGAAAATACGAAGAAGATGATAGAGGGGCGTACTGAGCAGGTTAGTCGTAGTAAAGCTGGTCGGTTTATCCATGAGGACAGCAAAGGAGAGACTGCTTTCCCGATGCAGGTATACGTGGAGAATGACCGTCCGGGGGATACTTATCTTGTCGGTAATCCGTTTATGGCACATATCAATATTAAAAAGCTCTTGGAGACAAACGTGGGCATCGGTGAAATCTGGTTGTTAGGAGGAAAGGATTCCTATTCTTCTTATACAGTTATAAGAAGAAATAATGTGGACTCACAACAGCAGATAAATCCGATGGAAGGCTTCCTGGTGAAACTGCGTTCTCCGTATTCGGAAACCAACCGCTACAAGTATTATGTGACTTTTACAAAAGAAATGTTGGAACAGAAAAAATAAGCTTTAAGATATGCGTATGAAGAATATTATAGCTTTACTATCCGTCATGCTGGCGGTATGCTTCTCGGGATGTTCAAAGGAGAATATCCCGGCGGGAGAAGAGGTCTCATCAGATGAAGGCATTGAATTGTCTATTTCCCTGAACGGGGAGTTTGATATGGACAGCCGTTCTGCATTGACCAGTTCGGAGCCGATGCATCATATCGAACATATGTATGCATATGTGTTTGCTGCGGATCAAGGAAATGAGTTGACAATAGATAATGCGAAGTGTATTTATGAAGAGAAACTTCCCTGGACAGGAACAGCAGAAGGGGCTACCGTGTTCCGCTACAGAATGAAGCCTGATAAATTCGATTATGATAATCCTGATAAAGAGTATCTGGTGATGGTAGTGGGAGTGGACAATAATAAAGATACCTATACATTTCCATGGGAGGGTGTATTGAATTCTGAAGATAAGCATTTGGGAATGAAAGATGAGCGACTTAAAGATGTGAAAATAGCTTTAGCCGATGGAATCAATGCATCACAGATGTCGCATACTGAACTCTTTGCCGGATTTCATAAGTTTACTACGAAAGAACAGCTGGTCAACGTGAAGCTGTCACGTCGTGTGGCGGGAGTTATCTGCTACCTGACGGATATTCCGGCACAGATAAGAGTGGGAGCAGATAAGAAGTATCAGATAGTCGGGGTCCAACTTCATTGTAATGGAGGATTGAATACGGAAGGTGTTTTGACACCCGATCTTACTCCGGACGCATCGGGAAATGAGAACTTTCAGGATTTGTCACCTGATGCGAAAAATGAGAGTACGCTCCTTGCAGAGACAGATCTTCATGCACTGGGAGCCGAGACAGGTCCTGATGGAGCTACACTTTATATTCCGGCCATCAATCAGGAGGGAGTATTCAAGACATTACCTAATACGGCTTTGATGGGAGCTTATATGCTGCCCGTCAAAGAAGGTGCTCAGTTTTCCATTCGTTTGGTTGGGGCAAAAATAAGTGATGAAGGTAGTATTGATATGAATGTTAAGAAAGTTTTTGATGCTACGGATACGGATGGTTATTATCTTGTGAAACAGCAAGGTTCAGCTGAGGAAACATATCCTGTAAATGCAGACTATGTTTATAACATCGGTTATAAGCCTTATACAGCAGATACAGATTATGATCAGCCGCTGAGTTTGAAAGGTAAGGATTTTACAGTGGTACCATCAGATTGGAATCCCGTTCCCGATATCAATGTTGATTTTCCAACTGTTGCGATAGGTATAATTCTGGATACAGGCAAAACAATCAATCATCGTTATGATTGTATTTCAGGTACTGATAATATGAATGTCAAATTATTACGTCCTGACTTTACGGCTGATAACGGATATACATGGAAGATTGAGGTAGCATATACAAAGAATCATGATGAAGATGCAGATATTAATCGAAGTGATTGGATTGACTTTAACGGTAATGATTTGACTGGTTCTGGTAAAGAAACGATTGCTTTTACAGTGAAAGAATATGTAAATGACCGTAATTTGGGTGAAGGTTATAATCCGGATGAAGATTTTAGAGAAGCAACACTGACATTAAGTGTTTATAAGGATGGAAAATCAATATATCAGACAAGATCCTATATCCGTCAGTGGAATGCGCTGATTGTTAAATCGTATGACGAAGATGGTAAAGAACTATCAGTGCATAGGGCTTTCAGAAGATTGGATTTAGGTGATAGCTTTGATTCAGATGGAAAGGTGATAGATGGTAAGCAAACCTATCAGTGGAGCTATTATGAGGAAGATCCTTTTATCTTTTTTGGTCCTGTAGCAAATGATAATTCCGGTGATAATGGCTTGGATAATTATACAAAAATTAAGAAGGACGGTATCGGTAGTAGTTGGGAAAATGAGTGGAATAATTCCGTAATTTGTAAGGCATATATGGAACAGAATCAGATAAGGTGGTATTTACCGGCTAGAATGGAATTACATTCATTTTTACATTATATGTATAACGTAAATTCTGCTTTTGTTTCACAAAATTCAGAAACTAAATGGTGGAGTGCAACTGCGGTCGGTGATCCAACAATGGCATATAGAAAAAACAGTTACTATTCAAATGAGAAAGTGACTAAATATGAACTTAATGCAGGTAATGTCTTAAAATCAGAATTTAATGCAAGTCGTAACGATTATTATAGAGTCAGACAAGCTACACAAAATATCCAACCTGTAAAAAATGAATAATTAACCATGAAAAAATTATATTATATACTGTTATCCTTTTTGTCTGTTTTTCTGATAGGATGTACAGATAAGCTGGAAGGAGATTCAATGTCATCTTCAGAAGACGGAAATGTACACATTACCATTTCTTCATCAGAAATGCCATTGATAGTAACCCGTTCCGGAGATGAACAAGATGTGATTGAGAATGTAGTGCTTTTTGTATTTGATAATAGTGAGGATGAAAACAAAGGCAAGCTAGTGAAGAAAATGTATCAGTACTTCGACAGCGAAACGATAACGATGAGTATGTTCCTGCTACAGGGGTATTATAATTTTTGTGCCGTATGTAACCTGCATGATCCGGATGCTATCTATAACGCCGTTAATACATACGATGAATTGAAGAAAATGAAGGTAGAGATAGAAAATGCGGCTGATGCATATCGTGGTAATTTTGTGATGTATGGTGAACAGACTATAACCATAGATGGATCTGGTAGTAATAATAATTCGATATCTGTAGAGCGCCTGGCCTCGTTTTGGGATTTAAGCATTATGTTTACTCCTGATAATGCGGATGAAACATTGGAAATTACTGAGGTAAAAATGGTTAATATACCCCGGGGAAGCTGGATTGTGCCACAGAGCAATCCGGATTCTGATGAGAATGGAATGAAAGGTGACAAAGGGGACTGGGTGTACAGCGAATACGCGACTGATGCTCAAAATAAATATTTTGCAAGCGATAAGGTGGAACTGGAGCATATGGATTTGAGTGAGGAGGAGAGAGCTAAAAATATAAAATGGAAATATGCCGGTGCTTATTATATGTTTGAAAACCGTCGTGGAGCAGTTCCTGTTTCCGGTACTCATCCCTATGAATATAATGATACATACTGGCCCGGTTCACAGGCATTGGCTTCGGCTGCAGAAGCCGCAGGAGAACAGTCTGTAGAATACTCATATTTGGACGTACTTCGTCAAAGTTATAAAAATCCTTTTGCCGACAGTGAAAAAAGTCTTCCGGAGAGAGAAAAGCTACAAGCCTATTTTGCAAATGCTTCTTATTTGGTTATCAGCGGTATTTATCAGGAAGCAGCATCGGGTGAAGGTGTCGAACCTCCAACTTATATGGTAAGCTATACCATTTATTTGGGTGAAGACAATTTTAAGGATTATAATGTAAAACGCAATTATAAGTATCGGACTATCATCAATATTCGCTCAAAGAATGAAATTGATACTCGTATTAATTCAGAATCATTGGGAAAAATAACTCTGTCAGCTCCCAATGAAGAACTGGATGCACATTGCAATACTATGACTGCGGTGCTTTATGCTCCTGATGAATGGGAAGTATGGGTTGTAGATCCAGATAAGACTCCGTGGCTGGAAATTTCATTGAATCCTCAGTACAGAGGAAGAACCCAGGGCGTTTCTTTTGATCAGGATAAGTTTGCTTCGTACAAGTTGTCCGGGAAAAACAGTACGTTAAAGAATATCTATATCCATACAGACGAGTTTATTCCGGACTTGAAGAATCCGAATGAGAATGACCCCAATCTCAGACGTGAAGGAAAGATTGCATACCGCAGCTTGAACTATCCTGATGAAATATTCTATCATACGGTGGTACAGCGTCCGGCTCAGATGGCAGTGTTACATATCAATTACGATGTACACACAATGAAGGAGGTAAGGGATACTTTCTATATAGAGCGAATGCTGGAAAGAAGAAACATGGAGTGGGGATTTAAAAACTATTGGTGCTTGACCATAGATGACCTGATTGCTTCCGGACGATGGGACGGGTTGTCAAATACCCGAAAATTATATCAGGTGGCCGTGAATGGGGATAAGTATAGTGACCCGAAAGGCCCTGCATATCCTGATGGCATATCGAATGATGTAGCTTTGGGATATATTCTTGAGAAGAACCGTGACCGTGATGGAGACGGGAAGATCGGATATGATGAGATTATGTGGTATCTGCCGGCCCTGAAGGAATTGCAATGCCTGCGTGAAGCGTTGGACGACAGAACTATCTCTTTTGAAGGAGCTACTGATGTATTCCAGACTTCCACACCTTCGTCGGCCGATCCGCATGGTATAACAACCGGTTTCTCTTATTTCGTAAAGATGAGTAACGGTAAGTTGGGTATCGGACAGCGTGACCGAAAATATAATGTGATTGCTTTGCGCCGGAAAAACAATGAATGGTCCGGCCCGAATGCCGGTGATGGAAAATTTACCATAAGTATTGAAACAGGCTGGAAAGAAGAAGAGTTGGTAATGCCTAAAAATTCTTACTAGAAAAAACAAATTTTGATTAAACGTAATAATTATGGGTATAAAAAAATATATGAATCTGGGACTGACGGTTTGGATTGGAGCAATGTTACTTTCGGCCTGCAGTAATGAGGAGGTAAATTCTCCTGTAAGCAACGAACCGTCTGTCTGTTTTGAATTGAGCAGAACAAATGGTGATGGGAGTGCTGGAGATTTTGACAATAAACTGCTGCGGGTACTGATAGCCGAACGGTCTGTTGAGCATACTTCAGCTACCGACGAAGGCCTGTATTGTGCACTTGACAAACGTTTTTTTCTGGAGCCAGAAACTACGGAATTCATTGCCAGACAATTGAAACTGCAATGGTATAAGTTTGTTTTTCTGGGAGTACCGAATGTTATTGCTGAATCAACGGATGATTTAGGAATAGACGGACAGATGCTTTTTTCGGATATAAAATCTGATAAAGAGAGTGAAGATGCCACGACAAAAGATTTTAATAAATTATTTATGGATTATTCTTCTGTACTTGAATATCAAAAATATATTTTGGACAAGACAGAGTCATCCGAACGTTTGGATTTGAATTTGTATCGCGGCGTAGCAAATTTATGGGCTGAGCGTCCTTCGGAGGATGGAAGTGTACCATCTGAGACTGTTTCTTTAAAACCTATAACTGGAGAATTGATGTTAGATATGGGGGTTTTACAGGATCAGTTTGAACGGGAAGTTAAGTCTATTAAACTTCAATTGAAGAATATTCCTGAAAAAGTTTATGTATATGATGATTATAAGGAATCTGGTGGTGATATAATACCGGGAGGAGAAAGTGGTCATTATCCGATAGATAGTGAAAGTAATGTATATGTGTACGATTTTAAGTACCGGGAATATGAGTATGATTGTCCGGAGGAATTGTGGAATGATAGACAGAAGCATTGCATTCTTAAGTTTAATCTTTTGCCTTGTAATTTGACAGACAGCAGACTCCAAATTATATTTGGTGAAAATGACATTGCGGAATATCCTATTTATTCAGATGGTAGCGGAACTAATAGTATAGCGGTTGAAATCAAACCTAATGTGCGTACTACTTTGTTGTTTAACGGTATGCACAAAGGAGAATTCGAAGTACGCTATGCCGGATTTAATGAAAATGCCGTAATCGATGTGGACGATGAATGGAATGGATGGTCAGAACAAACCGACGGAGGAGAATAATATGAGACAAAACAGAATACTGAATTATATAGGTGCAGCAAGTCTGCTGCTGGCGGTATGTGCCTGCGGAAAAGAAGATTTGAATACTACGACTGACACCGGGAACGGTGGAACAGTTGCTGCATTGCCTGAAGGAACTTTTGTGGTGGACTATTCTGTATCGGACGGGGAAACTTCTCGTGCTGGTGATGAGGGTAGACCAAATACGAGTATCAGTTCCCTATTGTATCTGCTGTACGACTCAGAAGGACAGTTGGTAAAGGAACGTGAGATTCCGGGGATTGACGATAACACTACTTGGCCGCTTACTCGTGAGAACATGACTTGGGAGCAGCGTGAGGCATTGAAAGATACGCTGAATGTGGAAATGACATATACGGCAGTTTTTCTGGCAAATACGGATGCCGGTTTGTTTAAAGATGCTTCAGATAATGAGGAACAGGTTCTTTTTTATAAAACAGTTACGGAAGGACCAAATCGAACCTCTGAAACAACGTATGCCAATTTACAGGATGTCTATCTCAAATTGCCAAGTGTTCCGTTCAATGACGGCAATATGTTTTATATCAGTAAGCATACTTTGTCTGCAAAAGAAGCTGATGGTACAACGGTCGAATATGACAGAGATACTCCATATAATTGTCCGGTGACATTGAAACGACTGGTTTCGAGGATGGATATGAACGGTATTACTATTACTGAGGAGTTGGTAAAACAAGGTATAGGAGATAATTTTAAGGATATATTCGTAAATGGGATAAATGCTAAGTATGCAGAATTGATTGAATCTTTAGAAAGTCAACAACAGACTAATGTTACATGGATACAGAATTGTAATGTGTTGAAAGGTAAACTTGATATAGAACGAGATATTCCAAAAACCTTTAAAGAGAATTACGTTAGTTATAAGGAACAACTTTATACTGCTTGTAAAGAATCAGTTGTTGGTGAAAACAATGATTGGTCTATGTTTACCAGAATGACCTTTAATTTAAATAATATGCACAACCGCATGTCTATAAAGGAATTGACTAGTAGTTGTGATAATAGTATAACTTTACCAACATACACTTATCAGGTAACAGATGGAAAAGCTACATGGATAGGATTTGCATGTAATGAGGAAGCTAAGATGTCTTTCATTGGTATTATGCTAAAAGACGAAACAGAGACTACTACATTAAATTTAAAATTTGATGAGTCAAAAGAAATATCTCTTCAAAAGAACGGACTGGTAACTTATACTTGTAATCCAATTGGAGAAATCGAACCCAAAGAACTTTCTGTTAGTGAAAAATATTCTGGTAGTTTTGACGTTACAATTAATATGGAAGATACTTATGGTTCACTGGTTAATTTATTAACAACGGAGAATGGATTTAGTTTTGACAAAACAAATAATAATACCCAAACTGCTTTCAAAAACGCTATTGAAGATGTTTTTAGTAGTTGGGGTGATGTCACTTTGTCTATCCAAATTCCAGCTTCAAATGAATTTACATATACAACGACCATAGAATAAACTAACCCATGAAACGAATAGGACTAAAATGGATATATCCCCTGTTGTTTATGGCAACAGCATGTGGAAGCGAGCAGGAAATAACTCCTGCGGACGATGAGAAGCAGCAGAGCTTTTCGGTGGTGGTGGAAAGTGTAGGTGAGCTGTTCAGCGGTGGTGAAGGAGTGAATCCGGCAACGGTAGTTTCACGACGCCCTATCTCAAGTGTAACGCCTACACAGACGTTCGACAAGCTGTCTATACTGATTATAGAATATGCTTCGCCTGCCAAGGTGGTGTATAAGAAGACCATCAGCAACTGGAGTAATCCGGATAACAAGGCAAGTATCCCTTGGAGTACGGAAGACGGACAAGGACGTTATGCTACGATTACCTTAACCGGTGATGAGTGTCTGGAAGAAGGAAAGAACTATATGGCATACGTGATAGGGTATCAGACCGGAACGTATGGCGATTACGAGCCTTTTAAGGGAATTGAAGTGGGCGACTATTATAATCAGACTGAAACAGCAACTGTTCCTGATGGAGGGCGAGCTGACGAAGTCTTTGCCGGTGCCGAAGTATTCTTTGTACAAAATGGAGTAATTCTTTCGAAAAGGAGCTCGGAATCAGAAGTGGAGCATGGACTGATGGTAGCTCGCCGGCAGGTAGCCGGTACCTTTGGTTATTTCACACGGATACCGGTACAGATAGATAATAAGTCGGTGGCGAAATTGAGACTGGTAGCAACGAAACGGAATCAGACTGTGATTTTTGGTGGGTTCCGCAGTGTGGACGATCCGCTTTATTTTCATCAGAATAATGTAGTGAACGGGATGAATCCCAATACGGAGTACGACAGCCATCTGGCCGGTTCTGCTCAGAAAGATGCTTTTACGGTTTATGAGATAAACCTGTGCAAATGGTTTCCAGGTAACACGGAGAATACCTTATTGCCGCTGGATATGAATAATGACGGGTATCTGGACAGTATGGACGAGAACTGGCAGACGGACGAGGAGGTATATCCGAAAGGAACGATTTCACTGCCGCAAGGTACTGTTTTCGGGGATTGCTTTCTGGTGGCACTGGCCATGAATCAGGCTGATGTAGACGGAGGTATTCCTACTTTCCAGATGCAGTTGGTGGATACGGATGACAAGGTGATAAAACACTGGGATGTGACTTTACGAAATTATGAGTCGGCTGGAGAAGACCGTTCGCTGGTGTCGCTACCCGATGGGGCAAATGGACGTACTACCATTTCGATATTGGAGAATATCGATACGGAAACTTGCTTCAGCATTGTGCGTAACCGCCTTTATACAATGGGAGAAAAAAGTCAGTCGCAGAATTATGGAGAGGATGAACCTATTGACCTGAGTGCGGCAGATGTATTGGTGCTGGATGCCCGGCATGAATGGCAGATTCAGAACTCGGTGATCTTTAATTGATAGAGTTTGTCTGGTATGCTCCAGATAGCTAAAGAGCATACACTGATACGGGAAGTGTTTCCAAATTCAGTGTATGCTCTTTCCTTTTTGATACCGTTTCTGCTGTCAGGGGATCAGCAGGGAAGAATCACCGTAACTGAGGAAACGGAAGTCGTGGGCGAGAGCGTAATCGTAGATGGTCCGCCAGTTGCCTTTGACAAAGGCTGACACCAGCAATAGCAGGGTGCTTTGCGGCTGATGGAAGTTGGTGACCATTTTCTGTACGATGTGGTAGGTATAGCCCGGAGCGATGATGATCTGTGTACTGGTGTGCAGGGCCTCCAGCTCGTGACGTTTCATGTAGTCAAGGATCTGCTGAAGCGATTCCACGGTCGTCATCGTAGGATGAGTTTCGTAAGGCTGCCATTGCCGGACGTGCAGTTCCTCCTGTCCGGCATCAGGATGAGAGGCTATTGTCACACCGATGTAGTACAGGCTTTCCAGCGTACGGACTGAAGTCGTACCGACGGCGATGGCTTTTCCTCCGTGTGCAATCAGTTTCTCAATAGTCTGCCGGTTGACGGAAATATATTCGGTATGCATTTCGTGACCTTCAATTTCTTCACTCTTCACAGGCTTGAAAGTTCCTGCTCCGACATGGAGTGTCACCTCTTCCAGGTCGACACCTTTGTCACGAAGAGCCTGAAGCACGCGCTCAGTGAAGTGCAGGCCGGCAGTAGGAGCCGCTACGGATCCTTTGATCTTCGAATAGACGGTCTGATAGGTTTCCTTGTCGCTTTCCTGCGTTTCCCGGTTCAGATAGGGAGGAATGGGCAGTTCGCCGAACACTTCCAGAATATCGGCAAAGGTGATTTCCGGGTTATCCCAGGTGAAATCCACCCAGTGACTGGTGCCGCGGCATTCCCCGCGTGTGGCAGTCAGGGTAATCGTATGTCCCTTCACGTTCATTTCCTTATGAAGTGATCCTTCCTTCCATTTTTTCAGGTTGCCGATCATGCAGAGCCAGGCGGCGTGGCTGGTCTGCTGGAAGTTCAGCACATAATCGTTGGGCTGTATGGGTTCCAGACAGAATATTTCAATCAGGGCACCGGTTTCCTTGCGGAAATGCAGACGCGCCTGAATGACTTTCGTGTTGTTGAAGATCATCAGTTCTCCGGCTTCCAGGTAATCGGGAAGAGAAGTGAAACGGGTTTCGCTTACCTCACCGTGACGGTACACAAGGAGTTTGGACTGGTCACGTACGGGCAACGGGAATTTGGCGATGCGTTCATCGGGCAGCGGATAATTGTAATCGCTGATTTTGATATGTTTTGTTTCTTCCATATTCGCTATGATTCATTCTTTGCAAAATTACGCACATTTGTGCAAATCCGGAAAGAAAACCGCGAATACTTGTGCCGGCCGTCTATTTTGAAATCGTCAGCAGTTTCTTTTCCATGTCCAGATCTTCTTCGGTCATAGTGGGAGAAGGGATGTTGCAGATCCGGATGATGTCCTCTGGTTGGCAGGTGTATTGATAATAACGTTTCTCCTTTTCGTCAAGCTGGTCATAGGTTTTCAGCTGTCCTTTCAGTTTCATGAATTCATCCCGGGCAACGCTTTCGGATACTTTTACAAACAGGATACGCCGTGCAATGGGGTTATAGTTATAGTCAAAGCAGGTGTAGACCCCCCGGAGGAATGGAGGACGGTCATACATCGGAAGCTTCAGGCTGATATGGAAAAGGGCCAGCTGGGGCGTCTTGTGTTCGTTGAATGCCAAATATAGATGATTGGTTCCGTTCATCAGGGCAGCCCCATGATGAGTTGTTCCGTAGACGTTGTTGTGGATCACTTCCACGTAGTTTCCCTTTTCGGCCGGAGCGATGAGATAGGGCTCGACCTTCATGGCCTGACTGGTGGAAGAAAGACTGTAACTGATGTAGATACCGCTATAATTGGCAATCCACGAAAGGGTTTCCCGCATATTGGCTTCCAGTTCTGCCAGGAAAGGGTTGTCGTTTTCTCCTGTCGGAACTTTGGGAGTCACTTGCATGGCGAACAGAGAAGCTTTCAGGCTGGGAAGTGAACCCAGCAGTTTCTTTTTGGATATATTGTTTACCCAAACGAGAGCCTGATCCAGTGCTTCTTCGTTGTTCATTCCTTTTTTTTGATTCTGGAAGAACGCAGGGAGCACAGTGCTGTAAAGGGCCGACAGCACACTGGGTGAAAAGCCGGTCTGTCCGGCAATTTCTTTCATCTTGATTCCTTTTTGTCGCAGAAGGGTGATGCGTTCATATATTTGTTTCAGTTCATCCATGCAATGTGAGGTATAATAGATTTGGGGGAGTAAAGTTAATGTTTTTCCGTCAGTGATCCTTGTTTTTTTATGTGAATCCGGTTCTTTTTTATATTCCGGCAGCCCGAAGATGCGTTCAGAACCCTATATTGGGGAAGCGAATATTACAATCCTGTTTCGTTTCTGATAAGGTTGTGTGTTGTTTCTATGAGAATCCTGTTGCATGAATATTTCTGAATTGTTACAGGGTTATGAATCATGGAATATTCATTTTTTCAGTGATTTAGGTGCTTTACTTTTGCATCGGATTTGAAAAAAGAAGATATGAAAACCATAGAAAAAACATCAATAACTTTACCCGGTTCCGAAAAGAAAAAGGCTCCTGTTCCTGACTGGTTGTTTGTACTCTGGGCAGGAGGTACGGCACTTCTTTCGTATTCGCTGGTGTATGCATTGAGAAAACCTTTCACGGCGGCTGTGTTCGACGGACTGCAGGTTGCCGGTATGGATTATAAGATTGCGGTCAGCATGGTTCAGTTGCTGGGATATGTTGTTGCCAAGCTGTTGGGAATTAAATATATCTCTGAATTGAAACCGGAAGGACGTCTGAAGTTTATCATCGGTTCGGCTGCCTTGTCAGAAGCTTCCTTGCTGGCGTTCGGGCTTCTTCCTGTACCTTACAATATCATTGCCTTGTTCTTCAACGGGCTTTCGCTGGGATGCATGTGGGGAGTGATCTTCAGTTTCCTGGAAGGCCGTCGGACAACTGATATTCTGGCCAGTATCATGGGAGTGAGCATGGCATTGAGTTCCGGTCTGGCCAAATCACTCGGATTATATGCCCTGAACACGCTTCATGTCAGTGAGTTCTGGATGCCGGCCCTTATCGGTGCACTGGCTTTTCCGCTGCTGTGTCTTACGGGGTGGATGATGACCCGATTCCCCAGTCCCAGTGCTGCGGATATCGCTTCCCGCTCTGTCCGCGTTACGCTTGACGGCCGTCAGCGATGGGAACTCTTCCGGCGTTTCATGCCGTTGCTGATCATGCTGTTTGCTGCCAATCTGCTGCTGACGGTTCAGCGGGACATCAAGGAAGATTTCATCGTCTGTATCATTGATGTCAGTCAGGTTTCTTCCTGGGCCTTTGCACAGATCGATTCAATCGCCACACTGGTTATGCTGGCAGCGTTTGCTCTGCTGGCAACGACATACGACCATCTGAAAGTACTGTGTATCTTGCTGGTTCTTTCAACGGCAGGTATGGGTACGCTGGCCTTCATCGCCGCCAACTTTGAGGAACTGGCCATCCCGGTACATATATGGCTCTTCTTGCAAAGCCTTTGTCTGGACATTGCTTATCTCAGTTTTCAGACAATCTTTTTCGAACGCTTCATTGCATGTTTCAAGATTCGGGGTAATGTAGGATTCTTTATCATCACCATTGACTTTGTGGGATATCTCGGAACTCTGGCCCTTCTGTTCTTTAAAGAATACTTTGCTTCCCATATTAATTGGGCTGTTTTCTACAATCAGATGAGCGTCTGGGTTGGAATCACCTGCTGCATTGCATTCATGGGATCGCTGGTATATATGATCTGGAAGAAAAACCGGAAACCGGTTCCTCCCCAGAGTCCTGACCAGGGAAAGACCCAGACCGGTGAGCAGGTTGTAATGGAAGAAAATAATGTATATTTAACGACTACGACAATATGAAAAAAATTGAATGTGTGATTATGGACTGGGCTGGTACAGCCATTGATTATGGATGTTTTGCACCTGTATCGGCTTTCATTGAGAGTTTTCGTGCGATCGGAATTGAGGTGACTCCGGAAGAAGCCCGCCGTCCGATGGGGTTGACAAAGATTGATCATATCCGTGCGCTGTTTGACATGGAGCGGATTGGAGAAGCATTCCGTCAGAAGTATGGAAGAGTGTATGGAGAGGAAGATGTAAAAGGACGTTATGCCGAGTTCCAGCGTCTGCTGTTTGCTACGCTGAGAGAGTATACGGCTCCGAT